>Ga0160429_1000091_pt1 | contig 115867 bp, 87 predicted proteins | sample SolpanmetagenomR_FD_108199 | JGI IMG/M metagenome (GOLD analysis project Ga0160429, IMG submission 108199) | Solar panel surface microbial communities from Lawrence Berkeley National Laboratory, California, USA - R | ecosystem: Engineered > Built environment > Solar panel > Unclassified ...
CAAAAAAGCCTTTCCTATCTTTGCAGCCCGAAAGCGCCGGTTTCGGATACAAAAAGCTTCCTTAGCTCAGCCGGTTAGAGCATCTGACTGTTAATCAGAGGGTCCCTGGTTCGAGCCCAGGAGGGAGCGCTTTAGCTTAGAATGCCCGCCCTACCCGGCGGGCATTCTTCGTTTCTAGCCTGTAGGTGCGCGCTTAGTGCTTTAGCCAGCTTCCCTTGGCTGAAAGGCAGCATGTGGCCTTGTGCACCTATGCAAATAGGAGCTAGCCGCTAGAGAAAAGCCATACCTGCTAAACTGTGAAGGGAGGGTTGATGCTAGCTGATTGCCTAGGTGAGCCTGGGCTGCTAGCTACTGGAGATAGCTGGTCTTAGCACCTACTTGCTCATGCCTCATGCTTGCTGCTGCCTGAGTAGGTAGAAGGGTCCTCTAGAGCTTCTCCCATTAACTAGAGGGTACAGGTCACCTAGCCTTGCTCTACAACCGCTTTTGGGGCTATAATGGACCAGAGGCCTACAATAGCTTGCGCAAGGTCCACAGACTCCAAAAAATGACCATGGCCCCCACACCGATAAACATCCAGCGAGTGGGTAGGCGGCCAGCTAGGCGAGCGGCTAGTGGCGCGGCGGCCACACCGCCTACAATGAGGCCCAATACGATTTGCCAGTGCTTAAAGCCCAGCACCGAGAAGAAGGTAATGGCACTAGCAAACGTCACGAAAAACTCGACCAAGCTCACGGTGCCGATAACATAGTTGGGCGTGCGCCCATTGGCGATGAGCGTGCTCGTGACCAACGGCCCCCAGCCGCCTCCACCAAAGGAGTCGAGGAAGCCGCCCGCGCTGGCTAGCCAGCCCGCATTCTTGACCTTCTTGCGCTGCTGGGTCTGCTTTTTCACAGCTTTGCTGATGATGCGTATGCCCAAGATGAGCAGGTACAGCGCCAGCACCGGCTTGAGATAGGCCACATGTTGCTCACCTAGGCGACTTAGCAGCAACGCCCCAGCGATGGAACCGGCTACACCAGGCAGCACCAGAACCTTGAATAGTTTTTTGTTAACGTTGCCGAAGCGGTAATGATTATAGCCCGATGCGCCGCTGGCAAACATCTCGGCTGTGTGAATGCTGGCACTCACTGAAGCCGGGTTTAAGCCTAGGGTCATCAGGCTGATGGCCGATACGATGCCGTAGCCCATGCCCAGCATACCATCTATCATCTGGGCTACAAAGCCCACGGCTACAAAGGTGTAAAATGTACCTGAACTGCTGGCCACCTGCCACGCCTGCTGCCAGGTGAAGTAGTACGACAGGATATTGAGCACCAAAAACCCCGCAAACGCCAGCAGCGCCCACGTAGCCACGCGCCGCCAGTAAGTGGTAGCCTCGGCCTCATTAGTAGGCCCTAGGGCGGCTACGGCATGCAAGCGGCGGGCAGCAGCGCCGGCTCGCACGCGACCGTGCAGTTCGGCATCGGGAGTGGCCACCAGCACGAGGTCGTGCCCCGAAAGGTCGGTGGGCTCGAAGGTGCGGTGCAGCACCTGCACCTGTGGATGGCGCTGCGTCAGGGTTTGCAGCTCGGGCAGCAGACTTGGGGCCACCACCGTCACGCAGGCTGTGGGGTGGTCGGCAAGCACGGTGCTGAGCTGGGTCAGTGCCTCGGCCCCACCGCCTACCAGCAGCACACGCCGCCGGTCGAGGTCGAGAAATACCGGCACGGCCGCGCCTGCGGGGGCGGCAGCTTCAGCGGTAGCTGGGGCGGGCGTGAGCAGGTCGGTCGGCATAATTAGTGAATAATGTAGTACTTAGGCTATTAAGTCTAATTGCTCGGTCATGCAGCGCGCAGCGAAGCATCTCGCGTGTTTGCGTCTGCGAACGTTTGAGTTTACTGCGCCACGCGAGATGCTTCGCTACGCGCTGCATGACCGAATTTCTTAGGCGTGGAAATCTAGGCCGGCCACCGTGGCCTTCACCACGCCGGTGCGCACCACGAAGTCGCCGAACGACTCGCCGGCCTCGCGGTCGGTGGCGTAGGCGGCGAGCAGCGGCGTGAGCTCGCGCAGGATGCCGTCTTCGTCGAGCATCTCGCGGTAGAGCTTGTTCATGCGGTCGCCCTCGTGGCTGGCCCCTAGGTAGAGGTTGTAGCGACCCAGCGAGCGGCCCACTAGGCCGATTTCGCCGAGGTAGGGGCGGGCGCAGCCGTTGGGGCAGCCCGTCATGCGAATCAGAATGCTGTCCTCGGCCAAGCCGTGGGCGCGGATGACGGTATCGAGCTTATCGAGCAGCGTGGGCAAATACCGCTCGGCTTCGGCAAAGGCCTGCGAGCAGGTATTGAGGGCCACGCAGGCCAGCGCGTCGCGGCGCAGGGCAGTGAGCTGCTCGGCCTTGGGGCCGGCGCCGTGTTTCTCCAAAATCTCTTGCACGCGCGGCTGGTGCGCGGTTTCGATGTTGCCGATGATGAGGTTCTGGTTGCCGGTCAGGCGGAAGTCACCGGTGTGGAAGGCGGCGATTTCCGCCAGGGCCGATTTTAGGCCGTAGCCCGGCCGGTCGAGGATGCGGCCGCCTTCGATGAAGAGCGTCAGGTTTGAGCGGCCATTCAGGCCGGGGGCCCAGCCGAAGGCATCGGTCGAGCTGTTGAAGCGGTAGGGCTTGGCCTCGCCCAGGGCGTAGCCTAGGCGCTGGTGTAGCTCGGCCACGAAGGCGGGCAAACCTACGCGGTCGAGGGTGTACTTGAGGCGCGAGAACTTGCGGTTTTCGCGGTTGCCCCAGTCGCGCTGGATGGTTACGATTTTCTCGCACACCTCCACCACGTCGTCCACGGCTACGAAACCGATAAGGTCGGCCAAGCGCGGGTAGGTTTCGGGCATACCGAAGGTCATGCCTAGGCCGCCACCCACGGCCACGTTGAAGCCAAGGAGCTTACCGTCTTCCTGGATGGCAATGAGGCCGATGTCGTTGGCGTAGATGTCGGTATCGTTGTGAGGCGGCAAGGACAGCGCGATTTTAAACTTGCGCGGCAGGTACACTTTGCCATAAATCGGCTCGTCGTCTATGGCTTCGGTGGTTTCCTGCAAGTCGCCGCCCCCGTCAATCCAGATTTCGCGGTAGGCGGTGGTGCGTGGCGTGAGGTGCCGGCTGATTTCCTGCGCAATGCCCACGATTTGCTCGTGCAGTGGCGACTCGTGCGGGTTGGTGTTGCACATCACGTTGCGGTTCACGTCGCCGCAGCCCGCGATGCTGTCGAGCATTACTTCATCGAAGCCTTGCACCGTAGCTGGCAGGTTGCGCTTGAGCACGCCGTGCAGCTGAAAGGCCTGCCGTGTGGTCAGCTTCATGGTGCCGTTGCCGTAGCGGTCGCTGAGCTCGCTCATGCGCGCCCACTGCTTGGCCGAGCACACGCCGCCGGGCACCCGCACCCGCATCATAAAGGAGAACAGAGGCTCCAGCTTCTGGCGCTTGCGCTCGCCGTCGAGGTCACGGTCGGTTTGCTGGTACGAGCCGTGAAACTTGATGAGGTGCGTATCGTCGGGGTTGAGCGCGCCCGTGAGCTTGTTGCGCAAGCTGTCAGCGAGCGTGCCACGCAGGTAGCGGCTGGCTATCTTGACGTGCTCTACTTCGGAGTGATTAGTGGGGACAGACATTTTCGTATTGCTACTCTGGCGTGGCACCTTATGAGACCCCTCTGGGACTGGCCCCCTCTCCGAAAAGGATAGGGGGAGCCTGACGGGCTATCGGTGTAAGCAAGAGTTTTATAAGTGATTAAATAAGAATTAATTGAAGTCAAAATAAGTCGCTAGGTTCCTCTCTCCGAAAAGGAGAGGGGACCGGGGGGGGAGGCGCCCCGGTCGCCGAGTAAGCGCTAATGCAGCACCGTATTGTCAAACGTTAGTGTCACGTAATACAATCCCCCAAGCGTGGGGCCGGCCGCATATTGCACGTAGCGGCGGTTAAAAATGTCGGTAGCGCCGAGCTTAATAGTCGTTTTTAGAGTCGGTACACGCAGGTTTACCTGGGCATCCAAGGTATTGAAAGCGGGCACTTGGCCATTGGCCAGCGGGCTTTCCCAATAGAAGCTGGTTTGCCAGTGATACACTACGTTGAAGCCTAGGTTGCGTACAATCTCGCGGTTGCCGAAGGAGGCGCTACCGGCCCACTTGGGCGTGTTAAAACCGGTCACGAACACGTCCTGTTCGGCGTTTTTGGAGAGGGCGTTGTAATTGACGTTGCCGCCGACGGTGTACTTCTGGAAGAAGTTGTATGTCAGGCCGAGGGTCGAGCCGTAGCTGTTGTAGTTCTGGCGCGAGTTGGTGTACACGCGGTAGCGGTCTTGGCGGGCGTCGCGGTTAGCGCGTAGGGCGGCGAGCACGGCGGCATCGCTACCTACGGTTACCTGGTTGCCGGTGGCATCTTTGGGCACGCTCACTTCTACCTGACCTAGGAAGCCCGAGTAGATGTTGTAGTACGCATCGGCGTCGATAGATAAGCGGTTGTCGAACAGCACGCTGCGGTAGCCCACCTCGAAGGCGTTGATTTGCTCGGGCTGCTCGGTAGGTAGGTTGGCCACCACCAGCAAGCTGCGGTTTTGGGCAAGCACGGCGGCCTGGGCGGCGGTGCTGCCGGTATTGGCGGCCACGTAGGCATTCACGGCCGCGTTAAACTGGTCGATGCTGGCGCGAGTGTACGAGTTTTGGAGGTAGTTCAGGCCCTCGTTCACGCGGGCCAAGCCGCCCACGCGGCGCACGTTGCCGTTATTCACGAACGACAGGGCCTCAAACAGCGACGGGAAACGCCAGCCATTCTGGTATGAGGCGCGGAAATTGTGCTTCTCGGCCACCGTGTACACGGCCGCCAGGCGGGGGTTAACCTTGGCCGTAAACTCAGGGTTGTAGTCCACGCGCACCGAGGCGGTCAGCTTCAGCTTGTCCTCCAGCAACAACTTAGAGCCCTGCGCGAAAGCCCCAAATTTCTTGTAATACAAGTAGCTGCCGCCCGGCTGGTTGCGGTCGGCCAGCGGCAAACTGAAGTCCACGAAGTTGTTGCCATCGGGGATAATCTGATAGATGCGCGCATCGGCCCCTACCAGCACATCCAGGAACTTGACGCGGTCGCCTAGGTTCCACACGGCATCGGTGTGGTAAGTGCGGCTGTGCTGCGAGAGCGCCGCACCCCCGGGAATGGGCGCGCCCTTCACGTTTACACCGCTGTCCCAGTTATTAGTGCTGATAATCTGCGCTTTCAACGCGTCGAAAGCGGCGGTGCCGGGCTCGGCGCGGCCAGCATCGGCCGCGGCGCGGGCGGCCTGCATGGCTGGCCCTAGGCCGGTGCCGGCGGCCAACTGGCTTTGCAAGGCGGTCGAGAACTTATTGCCCCACATGGCATTCGAGCCGTTTTGTAGGTCTAGATTCAGCGCCAGCGGGTTGAGGTTGTAGGAGTTGCCCGTGTTTTCGAGCAGCGTGTAGGCGCGCACCGTGAAGTCTTTGCCGCGTAGCTCCAGCTTGTGGTTTTGCACCGTCACCCCATCGAGCTGAATCTTATTTCCGCGCTGAAACACGCCGTCCATCAGCCCGAAGCGGTAGCCGTAGCTCAGCTCCAGGTTCTCGTTCAGCTTATACGCCACCGTGGCGTCAGCCTTGATGTTGCGCACGATAGGCTTCACCAAATCGCGCTCGTAGTAACCCGTGCGCGTCACGGTAAAGGTTTGGTTTTTACCCTGGTACGGGATGCTAATCGACAGCGAAGAGTTGGTGTCGTCGCCGTAGCGGTTCCACAAGTCGGCGGCCGGGTTAGATTGGCCCGCCAACTCCGGGAAGGCTGGGTTCGAGGTCGAAAGGCCCTGCGGATTCTGGTCGGTTTGGGTGTTGGCCAGCCAATCGGTGCCGCGCAGGTAGTCGAGGTTCACCTTGTAGGCCCAGCGCTTGTTAGTACCTAGGGTTTGTGCCCAGCGAATGGCGGTTTCGGTGAGCACGCTCGGGTCGCGGTCGCGGCCGTCTACGTGGTTCACGCCGACTTTTTGGTACACGCTGAGGCCCTGGTAGGTAAAGGGGCTCTTAGTGGTGAGGTTGGCCATGCCGTTGATGGCGTTCATGCCATACAAGGCCGAGGCCGCGCCGGGCGTGATTTCCACGCTCGCAATATCCAACTCGGTTGGCCCGATGGCATTGCCCAGCGGCACCCCTAGGGTGGCCGCCTGCATGTCTACGCCATCCACGAGCTGCATAAAGCGGAAGTTGTTGGGGATGTTAAAGCCCCTGGTATTCGGCACTTTGAAGGTGAGACTGCTGGTGAGCATCTGCACGCCCTTCACGCTTTCGAGCGCATCGTAGAAGCTCGGCGCAGGTGTTTCCTTGATGGCCCGAATGTCGAGTTTCTCAATCGCCACCGGCGACTTTAGGCGGCTTTCCTCCACCCGCGAGGCCGACACGACGACTTCATTCGTTAGCACGCCTTTCGACTCCAGCGCCACCGAAATCGGCTGCTGCGCGCTGGCAATTTCTATTTCCTGCGTGTCGTGCCCGATAGCATTAAACACCAGCACAAACGGGTAGCGCAGCTTAGCCTTGAAGGCAAACTTGCCATCGACATCGCTTTGGGTGCCCACGCTGCCGCCCTTCACGCTAACACTCACACCTGGCAGCCCTTCCTGGCTACCTTTTTCGCGCACTACGCCACTAATGGCAATCAATTCGGTTTGGGCAAACGCCGGCGTAGCGCTGGCGGCGGCCACCACTACGGGCAGCCAAAAAGCAGAATAATGTAGTTTCATACGGAAGTAACTTGCACTAATTGAGTTGAATAGGCCCTAGGTCGGGTCGGCGCATGGCTTCAACAACAACAGCTCCCGGCGAGGCAGGAAGTGGCAAGTAGATTCGGTAGGAAAGCGGGTTGCATGAGATAGGGTGCGGGGCTGGTCCCCGCCCGTTGTTGGGTAGTGAGTGGGTGTGGGTGGGAGATGAATAGGGAGAGAGTTGCGGAGGCGTTTCGCTAGGCATGCAGCGCGTAGCGTATCATATGAGATACTTCGCTACGCGCTGCACGACCTTGCTTAGTACACGTCTTCGAGGTAGCGGCGCTGTTTGCGCAGGTTCTTCACGTAGGCGGTCGCATCGTCGGCCGAAAGGCCAGCTTCCTTCTGCACCACTTGGGTAAGGGCGGTTTGCACGGCCCCACCTAGGCGGTTTTTATCGCCGCACACGTAGAGTTGCGCGCCGTTTTCGAGCCAGCCAAATACGTCGCGGCTGGCTTCGAGCAGGCGGTCTTGCACATAGATTTTCGCGGCCTGGTCGCGGGAGAAGGCTACATCGAGGCGGCTCAGCGTGCCCTTTTTGAGGTGCTGGAGCCATTCGGCCTGGTAGAGGAAGTCGGTGGTAAAGTGCGGGTTGCCAAACAGCAGCCAGTTGCGGCCAGTTGCGCCAAGCTCCACGCGTTCCTCCACGAAGGCGCGGAAGGGCGCGATGCCCGTGCCCGCGCCAATCATAATGATGTCGGTTTCGCCGTTCTGCGGCAGGCGGAAATACTCGTTCTGCTGCACGTACACCCGCGCCGTATCGCCCAGCGCCACACGGTCGGCCAGGAAAGACGAGCACACGCCGTGCTTCTGCCGCCCGAAGGCCTCGTAGCGCACCGCACCCACCGTGAGGTGCACCTCCTCGGGGTGCGCCAACAGGCTGCTCGCGATGGAGTAAGCCCGGCTGGGGAGCGGGCGCAGCACATCAGCCAAGGCCTGGGCAGTGAGTTGCTCGCTCGGAAACTCGGTGAGCAAGTCGGCCACATCGCGGCCGTAGAGATAGGGTTGCAGACGGTTGGAGTCGGCTAGCAGCTCTTGCAGGCCAGCGTGCGGGGCTAGGGTGGCGTAGCGCTCCAGCACGTCGCGAGTCAGCACGGTTAGCTCGCGGTGGGTAGCCAGAGCGGCGGCCAGTGGTAGGCTTGCGCCTTCTACTTGCACGGCGGTGGTGTCGCTGAGGCGGGCGGCCAGCAGCACTTCCTCCACCAGCGGCAGGTGGTTGGCGGGCACCACGGCCAGGGCATCGCCGGGGGCGTAGTGCAGGCCCGAGCCGACTAGGTCCAGTTCGATGTGATACGTTTCTTTATCTGAGCCGCGACCGTTGAGCTGAATGCTTTCGAGCACTTTGGCCGGCCAGGGGTTTTCGGCAGTGTACTCGGTTGTTACTTCGGCCACGACTGCTGCCGAAGCGGTAGCAGCTGGTGCTTCGGCGGTCGAGTTGGCGCCAGTCAACGCGTTCAGCACGTCGTCTACCCACTTGGCGGCGGGCGCTTTGTACGCCACGTCGGCATCTACGCGGTCGAGCAGGCGGGTGCCGCCTAGGTCGGCCAGTTTCTGGTCGAAGTCCTTGCCCGTTTGGCAGTATTGCAGATAGCTTTTATCACCTAGGGCAAATACGGCGTAGCGCAGCTTGGGTAGCTTGGGCGCCCGCGGGCCATTGATAAAAGTGTGCAGCTCCTCGGCCGACATAGGCGGCTCGCCCTCGCCGTGCGTGCTCACTATTACGAGCAGGTTTTGCTCTTGCGCCAGCTGCCGGGTGGGATAGTCGTTCATGTCGCGCACCTCGGCTTTAAGGCCTTTGGCGGCGGCGGCATCGGCGGCTTGCTGGGCTATTTTTTTGCCGTTGCCGGTGTGCGAGCCGTAGAGAATGGTGAGCTTCTCAACGGCTGGGGCAGCTGCCGGAGCAGCAACTGCGGCCGGGGCCGCTACCCCGCCGCCCGCGCTCGTGGCTTGGCCGTAGAGGTAGCCGCTCAGCCACACGAGCTGCTGCGGCGAGAGGCCCGCCGTGAGTTTCTGCAACGCCGCTTCGTCGAGGTTGGCGGGTAGGGTAGGGAGCATGATAGTACTTAGTTATTGGTGCTTAGTGCGTAGTTGTTAGTATTTAGGGACTAGTGCTTGGTGTTTGACGATATTTCGCTAAGCACCAAGCACTAGTCCCTAAGCACTAAATAGAGAACGCTGGCTCTACGGCCATTTCTTGGGTGAAATACTCGGGGTCGGTAGCTGTTACTAGGCCGGCGGCCAGCGTGCTGCCTGTCTGCTCATCTACCAGGATGAAGGCGCCGGTCTGGCGGTTCGAGCGGTACTCATCGACTACTAGCGGCACGGCCGTTTTGAGGCGCACCCGCACGATGTCGTTGAGCTTGGCCTCGTCGGTGCCCACGCTTTCGAAGGTTTCGATGTTGGTTTTTTGCAGGATGGCGGCTACCGACGCTTTTACTACCGCCGAGTGGTGCTGCACCAGCAGCTTGCGGCCCGCTTTGAGGGGCCGCTCATCCATCCAGCATAGCGTGGCTTCCACTTCGCGTACCACGGCCGGGTGCGTATGCACCGGCACAATGGAGTCGCCGCGGCTGATGTCGATGTCATCGCGCAGACGCAGAATCACGCCTTGTGGCGCTTCAGCGCTGGGTACTTCTTGCTGGTTTACCTCGATGGCTTCGATGCTGGTTTCTAAGCCTGAAGGCTGAATCCGTACCTTATCGCCTACCTTATATACACCGCTCTGGATGCGCCCTGCGTAGCCGCGGTAATCGGGCAACTCTTCGGTTTGGGGCCGGATAACGTACTGCACCTGAAAGCGCGGCTCGTGCGGATTGGCATCGGCCACGGTGGGCACGCTCTCTAGGTGCTGAAGCAGGCTAGGGCCGCCGTACCACGGCAGACTGGGCGAGTGCCGCACCACGTTGTCGCCATTGAGGGCGCTCAGCGGGATGGCAATGACGTGCGGCAACTTCAGCTGCTGCGCCACCGCCTCGTAGTCCGTTTTGATGCGCTCAAAAACGGCCTCGTCGTTGCCCACGAGGTCCATCTTATTCACCGCCAGCACGAAGTACCGGATTCCCAGCAACGACGCCAGCAGCGTGTGTCGCCGCGTTTGCTCAATCACGCCCTGGCGGGCATCGACCAGTACGATGGCTAGGTCGGCATTGCTCGCGCCCGTCACCATGTTGCGGGTGTACTGCACATGGCCCGGCGCGTCGGTGATGATAAACTTGCGGCGTGGCGTAGTGAAGTACTTGTGCGCCACGTCAATCGTGATGCCCTGCTCGCGTTCGGCCTTCAGACCGTCGGTAAGCAGTGCTAGGTCTACTGAGTCGCTATTCGTGGCCGTGCGCTTCTTTTCGAGCGTTGCCAGCACGTCGAGCGATACTGAGTCGCTGTCGTAGAGCAATCGGCCAATGAGCGTGCTCTTGCCGTCGTCGACGCTGCCGCAGGTGATAAATCGTAGTAAGTCCATTGTTAGTGCTTAGTGCCTGGTGCTTAGTGCGTAGTGTTAGTTTGTAACTAAGCACTAAGCACCAGGCACTAAGCACTGAATAAATTAAAAATACCCGTTGCGCTTGCGGTCTTCCATGCCCGTTTCCGACAGGTTGTCATCGAGGCGGGTAGCGCCGCGCTCGCTCACCTTGGCGACCAAGATGTCTTGGATGATGTCGTCAATCGTGGCGGCGTCGCTTTCCACGGCGGCGGTGCAGGTCGAGTCGCCCACGGTACGGAAGCGCACATTGCGGGTCACTACCTCGTCGTCTTCGTCAATGGTGATGTGCTCGCTCAGACCTAGGAGCTGGCCGCTGGGCAGCACCACACATTCGCGCTCGTGCGTGAAATAGATATTGGGCAACGCGATGTTTTCGCGCTGGATGTAGTTCCATACGTCCAGCTCGGTCCAGTTGGAAATGGGGAACACGCGCACGTTTTCGCCCTTGCGGATGCGGCCGTTGTAGATGTTCCACAACTCGGGGCGTTGGCGCTTGGGGTCCCACTGCCCAAAGTCGTCGCGCACCGAGAAGATGCGCTCCTTGGCTCGGGCTTTTTCTTCGTCGCGTCGTGCGCCGCCGATGCAAGCATCAAACTCAAATTCCTCAATCACGTCGAGCAACGTGTAGGTTTGCAGCGGGTTGCGGCTCGGGTACTTGCCGCCCGGCTCTACTAGGCCGCGCTCCCGAATGGTGTCTTCCACCTTGCGCACAATCAGTTTCTCACCTAGCTCGGCCGCCAGCTTGTCGCGGAAAGCCAGCACTTCGGGGAAGTTGTGCCCCGTGTCCACGTGCACCAGCGGAAACGGAAATTTGCCCGGCCGGAAGGCCTTTTCGGCCAGCCGCGTGAGGGCAATCGAGTCTTTACCGCCCGAAAACAGCAGCGCCGGCCGCTCAAACTGGCCCGCCACTTCGCGCATAATGTGAATGGCTTCGGCTTCTAATCTATCTAAATAATCCATCGTATTTCTTTACTCTTTAATTGTTTCTACTACCGGGTCAAAGCCTTGGTGCTCACCAGTAGTAGCGTGCAGGCCGCACTCCTTAGCGGCGGCTTCTTCCCACCACCAGCGGCCAGCGCGAAAGTCCTCACCGGGCTTGATAGCGCGGGTGCACGGCGCGCAGCCGATACTCACAAAGCCTTTAGCATGCAGCGGATTAACCGGTACGCCGTGCTGCTGAGCGAAGGCCACGCACTGGTCCCAAGTCCAGTCGTGCAGCGGATGCACTTTTATTAGGTTGTGGCCTGCATCCCACTCAGCGGGTTCCATAGTTTGGCGGTTCTGCGATTGCTCGGCGCGGATGCCTGTTATCCAGGCTTGCTGTCCGGCCAAAGCCCGACCTAGGGGCTCCACCTTGCGGATGTAGCAGCACTCCTTACGGTTTTCGATGCTCTCGTAGAAGCTGTTGGGGCCCTTCTCGCGCATCAGCTTTTCCACACTGGCCGTCTGCGGGAAGACTACCTCAATGGGCTTATTGTAGCGCAGCAGCGTCTTATTCCAAGTCGAATACGTTTCCTGAAAATTGCGAGCCGTGTCGAGCGTGAACACGCGGATAGGCAGGTCATTCTCAAAAATAAAATGCGTAAGTATCTGGTCTTCTAGCCCAAAAGAAGTCGAAAACGACACTTTGTTGGGGAAGCGCTCGGCCAGCAAGACCAGCGTTTCGAGCACCGAGTGCTCAGGTACGGAGCGGCGCAGGTCCTCGACCTGCTCCTGGATGGCTAATTCCATACTAGTAAGGCTATAGAGAGGGCTGCCGGGCGCCTGGCTTGGGCAGCGAAAAGAGCGGGGACACCAGCCTGACGCTACGGTAAGCCTAGGCGGCTGCCGCGCTACTTGCCGGTGGGTCGGCCGCAACTGGGGAAGGTAGTAAACTCGCTAAAAACGAAAAGGTTTACGCACAACAACCAGCCTCGCCGCCCGCCATACAGACGCCCGGGCCCGACATACAACAACACGCTTGCAACGAAGCAACAGCGTGGGTATGGGACAAGCGGAGGTAGGAGGTAGGGCGCACGGCGAGCGACTTGTTTTTATATGACCAGGAATTGGCACCGTTCTAGCACACTGCTAGGGGTTGCCGGCGTTTCGTCGAGCCAGTCTCTCCACGCCTCTTTATAAAAACAATCCTTCAAAAGATGAGGAATTGATGGGACAAAGGTACGGCACCAAATTTTAAACCGCCAAGCCAGCAAAATTTAGCTCGTCTGTCGTGCTTCAGCTTACTTTCGACTTAGTATCTTGGTCATCATGAAACCCCTGCTTCTTCTGGGCTGGCTGCTGTTGCCAGCGGTCGGCTTCGCGCAACAAGCGCCGGCTGCTCCTTCTGCTACCGCTGCCAAGCCACCTATTGTATTGCCTCCCAAAAAGGCCAACGCCATTCTTATCCAGCGCCGCGATAGCGGTTTGGTGGCCCTTACCGCGCTCATGCAAGGCCTCGTCAACCGTGGCTACGTTATTAAGGATGTCAACCGCGAGCAACTGACGGTGCGCACGGAGCCCCGCGCCGTGTCGGAGGTTGGGGCCGTGATACTCGATGCCGCCGTACAGGGCCGGCAGTTTGTGCTCACCGGGGCCTTCGCCTTGGAACTGTCGAGCCGGCGCTCTACGCCCATTGTGTACCCTGGCGAAGGCCGACACGACCGGGCCTCCGAGGCTTGGGAAGAACTCGTGAAAACAGCCGGCATGCTGGGCGGTAATCTCACGTTCCGCACGCAATAACTTGGGAACAGCCCTAGGGCTCAGCCGCAGCGTGTGCCCCGTCCGAACGGGCGGGGCGCGTTGTACTTTTGCGTTGCTTTTACGTAATTTTCAGTGAAGAAAGCGCTTTACTTAATTGGCTCGCCCAACCAGACCACGCAGATGCACGGCGTGGCCCAGCTACTCGAAGACGAGTATGAGCCGTACTTCAGCCAGCTTTACTATGATGGCTGGATGCGGGGCTTCTACAACTGGCTGATTCGCAATGAGCTGCTAAAAACGACCATTGTGCAGGGCCACATCAAAGAGAAGGCCGATAAGTACTTGGCCCAACACGGCCTGCGCAACGACTTCGAAAACCGGGTGTTTGGCCACGACTACGACCTAATCGTGTGCTGCTCCGACATTATCGTGCCCTGGAATTTGCTCCAGAAAACCAAGTCGGTGTTTGTGCAGGAAGGCATGACCGACCCGCTCAACCTATGGGCGCGGCTGGTGAAGAAGTTCACCAACTTTCCTATCCTCACCATCAGCACCGCGCTGAATGGGATGAACAATATCTGCGACGTGTACTGCGTGGCCTCGCCCGGTTACGCCGAGCACTTCACCAAAATCGGAGTCGATAAGGAGAAGCTTATCGTGACGGGTATTCCCAACTTCGACGATATCGAGAAGCTGCGCCACAATTCGTTTCCGCACCGCGGGTATGTACTCGTGGCCACTACCGATATGCGCGAAACCTTCCGGCCCGACAACCGCAAGAAGTTTATCAAGCACGCCACGCGCATCGCGGCCGGCCGGCCCATGATTTTCAAGTTTCACCCTAACGAGAACATGGAGCGCGCCACGGCCGAAGTCAAAAAATACGCGCCGCCCGGCACGCTCATTTTCACGAGCGGCAATACGGAGGAGATGATTGCCAACTGTATCGAGCTCATAACGCAGTACAGCACAGTTGCCTACGTGGGGCTGGCCCTAGGTATTCCGGTGCACTCTTACTTCGATGTCGAGGACCTTAAGCGCAAGCTACCTATCCAAAATGGAGGGACCAGCGCCCAGCGCATCGCCGACATTTGCCGGCAGTTTGGGCAGTTTGAGGGTACCGGCCCCGAGTTTGTACGGCAATACCAACCCACCAATGCTCAGCCTAAGCTCGTGGCTGCCTCCGCTACCTAGGTGGGAACCCATAAACGGCAAACGTTACGCTTTGTACCAATTATGTTACGTTTTATACTATAGCCTATGCTTACGCTAATTCAGGCCCGCCGCGGTTCTTCCCGCCTGCCCGACAAAGTAAGCCTCGACCTCTGCGGCCAGCCGCTGCTGGTGCGGCAGGTAGAGCGAGTGCAGCAGGCCAGCCGCGCTGGCCGCGTAGCCGTGATTACGACCGACGAAGCTAGCGACGACCCGCTGGCCGCGCTGTGCGAGCAGCACGGTATCGATGTATTTAGGGGTTCGGCTCTCGACTTGCTCGACCGCCACTACCAGGCTGCGCTGCACTTTGGCGAGACGGAGGCCGTGGTGAAAATTCCGAGCGACTGCCCCCTCATCGACCCCGCGATTATCGACAAGGTCCTAGGGGTCTATGAAGACACCAAGGGTCAGTATGACTTTGTGAGCAACCTGCACCCCGCCACTTACCCCGATGGCAACGACGTAGAGGTAATGACTTTCGCGGCCCTCGAAACCGCCTGGCGCGAGGCCCAGCGCCCGCTGGAGCGCGAGCACACCACGCCGTTCTTCTGGGAAAACCCCGACCGCTTCCGGCTGGCTAACGTGACCTGGGAAACGGGGCTGGATTACTCGATGTCGCACCGCTTCACTATTGATTACCCGGCCGATTATGAGTTTATAAAGGCTGTGTACGAAGCGCTTTACCCGACCAGCCCTAGGTTCGGGATGAACGATATTCTGACTTTATTAAAACAAAGGCCAGACATTTACGCCTTAAATGCCGACCTAGCCGGCGTGAACTGGTACCGTAACCACCTAGGTGAATTGAAAACCGTGGACGCGGCAAACACAAAGCAAGTATAACCCTCTGTCATGCTGACGAAGGAAGCATCTTATCACGGCTGCTTTCGTCAGAAATTAGTTACCATCCGAGCGTTGCGAGCGTGATAAGATGCTTCGCAAGCTCAGCATGACAAACGCGAAAAAGGCGATATGACTTCCGAAAAACAAAACGAGCTAAAAGAACTCGCCCTGCGCGTGCGCGAGCACATTGTGCGCCTCAGCACCGATGGCGGCTGCTTCACCGGGGCCTCGCTGAGCTGCGCGGACTTGCTGGTGTATCTCTACGCCGACTTCCTGAATGTGCGGCCCGACAACCTGCAAGACCCCGAGCGCGATTACCTCTTCCTGAGCAAGGGCCACGATGTGCCAGCGCTCTACGGGGTGTTTGCCGAGCTGGGCTTCATGCCCAAGGAGCGGCTAAACAACCACCTGAAGACTAGCGACAGCATCTACTGGCACCCCAACCGGAGCGTGCCCGGCGTGGAATTTCACAGCGGCTCCCTAGGCCACCTGCCGAGCGTGGCGATGGGCGTGGCCCTTGATGCCCGCCTGCGCGGCCAAAACCAGAAAGTCATCGTGATAACTGGTGATGGCGAGCTGAACGAAGGCACCTGCTGGGAAGCCGTGCTAGTAGCCAGCGCCCACAAGCTCAACAACCTGACCTTCGTGGTTGACCGCAACCACTTCCAGGCCAACATTGCCACCGAGGAGCTGATTCCGCTGGAGCCATTGGCCCCCAAGTTCGAAGCATTTGGCGCTGAGGTGCGCCGCATCGACGGCCACGACTTCGTGGCGCTGGAAGAGGCCTTCCAAGACCTGCCTTTCAGCGATACCAAGCCGTCAGTCATCATCTGCGACACGGTGCGCGGCCGCGGCCTACCTAGCATCGAGCGCCGCGCCGACCGCTGGTTCTGCAACTTCAGCAGCGACGAGGTAACCGAACTGCTCAAAGAGCTGCACAGCCAAGAAGCCACCACGCTCACCAGCGAAACCCTCACCGTCCGATAATCGCAGATTTAACGGATTTAACGGATTGCGCAGATACGCCCCTGGTGGGGCTGACTATGCGAGCGTTAGCCGTTTTTCTGTAAGTAAGAAGTGAGTGGAATAGATAGACTAGTAAGTAATAAAGTAATCAGCGCGCCCGCATAGTCAGCCACCGCAGGTGGCGTATCCGCGCAATCCGTTAAATCCGTTAAATCTGCGATATGAATTACGAACAGCTTATCCACGAAACCGCGCTGGCCGATGAGCGGCTCATCGTGATGACAGCCGAAAACCGCGCCCTTATCCGCAACCTGCCGGGGCCGCTGGGGCAGCGCTTTATCGACACGGGCATCACGGAGCAAACCATGATAGGCGCAGCGGCCGGCTTGGCCCTGCGCGGTCGCGTGCCGGTGGTGCACGCACTGGCCACGTTCCTGACGCTGCGGGCGTTTGAATTTATCCGCACCGACGTGGGCATTGCCAATTTGCCGGTGAAAATTAGCTCGTTTGTGCCCGGCTTTTTGTCGGATGGTAACGGGCCGACGCACCAAGCCATCGAGGATATTTCGCTGATGCGCGGCATCCCTGGCATGACGGTTTTTGCTGCCGCCGACGAGCAGGATATGCTAGCCATGCTGCCCGCCATCTGGGCCTCGCCCAGCCCGGCCTACGTGCGCGTCAACACTCGCCCGGCCACTTACCAGCACGCGCCGTTTGAAATCGGCAAGGCCGAAATTGTGAGCGAGGGCTACGACGTAACCATCCTCACCTACGGTATGCTGTTCGAGCAAGCGCTCATCGCCAAAGACCTGCTAACCGAAGCCGGCTACTCGGTGGGCCTCGTGAACCTGCGCAGCCTCAAGCCGCTCGACTCGGCCGCCGTGCTGAACGTGGTGAAAACCGGCGGCCTCGTCGTGACCCTAGAGGACCACTTCCAGACGGGTGGCCTCTACTCTATCGTGGCCGAGCTGCTGCTGGAGAATGAGCTGACTGCCAAAGTGCTGCCGCTGGCCCTCAAGGAAAAGTGGTACAAGCCCGGCCGCCTCAGCGAAGTGCTCGAATACGAAGGCTTCACGGGCCAGCACATTGCCCGCCGCATTGGCGAGAAGCTAGGTAATAAGGCGCACGCCTTCAATGAGCGGACCGAGGTAATTGAAAACCAGTTTGCCGAGTAGTATTCCCACCGTCTGTCATGCTGAGCTTGCGAAGCATCTTATCACGCTAGAGTTACTAGCTCTAATGTGACAAGATGCTTCGCAAGCTCAGCATGACAGACGTTTTTATTTCTGACATTCTAGCTGACCTGCTAATACTTATGAATTTCCCCAAATCTGACGACCTCTACGCCCGGGCGCAGAAAATCATGACGCCCGTAACCCAGACCCTGGCCAAGGGCCCGGGCCAGTACACCAAAGGCGCCTCGCCCAAGTACGTGAAGCGCGGCAAAGGTGCGCACGTGTGGGACGTCGATGGCAACGAATACATTGATTACCAAATGGGTATTGGCCCCCTAAGCCTGGGCTACGCTTACCCTAGGGTCGATGAGGCCATCAAGGCGCAGCTTGAAGACGGCATCACCTTCTCGATGATGCACGAGCTGGAAGTAGAGGTAGCGGAGCTAATTCATGAGATTATCCCGAATGCTGAGAGCATCCGCATCTCCAAAACTGGGGCCGACGTGTGCTCAGCGGCGGTGCGCGTAAGCCGCGCCTTCACCGGCCGCCCTCACGTGCTGTGTTGCGGCTACCACGGCTGGCACGATTGGTACATCGGCACCACGAGCCGCGACAAGGGCATTCCGCAGGAAAGCAAGGACCTAGTAGGCGCGTTCGAATACAACAACCTCGACTCATTTAAGGAATTGCTGACCGAAGACGTGGCCTGCGTTATCCTGGAGCCATTCATCTTCGATGCGCCTAAGGACAACTTCCTGCACGAAGTAGCCCGCCTCTGCAAAGAGAACGGCACGCTGCTGATTTTTGACGAGATGTGGACCGGCTTCCGCATCGCCATCGGCGGCGCGCAGGAGTATTTCGGCATCACGCCCGACCTAGCGGTGTACTCGAAGGCTTGCGCCAACGGCATGCCCATCGCGCTGCTAACCGGCCGCAAGGACGTGCTGCAACTGTTCGAGCAAGACGTATTCTTCTTCACCACTTTCGGTGGTGAGGCGCTGAGCTTGGCGGCTACTATCGCTACCATCAGCGAGATGCGCGAGAAAAACGTGCCCGCATTCCTAGCCAGCCAAGGCAACAAGCTGAAGGAAGGCTACAACCAAATCGCCGCCGACTTAGGCTTGAGCAGCTACACCAAATGCTACGGCTACGACTGCCGCAGCATCGTGACCTTCGATGCCAGCGCCGGCAACCCGCTGGAGGTGAAAGCCTTCGTGCAGCAGGAGCTGTTTAAGCAAGGCATTCTGTGGGGCGGCTTCCACAACATGAGCTTTTCGCACACCGACGAGGACGTGGCCAAGACCCTAGACGCTTACCGCGCCGTGCTGCCGCTGCTGAAAGATGCCATCGAAAAAGGCGATGTAACCAGCCGCCTCGAAGGCGAGCCGGTAGAGGCCGTATTCCGCAAGGTGACGAACGCTGCGCCGGTTAAGAAGTAAGCTTTGCTTACCTAGCGTATCGCCTCACCCCTAGCCCCTCTCCGAAAAGGAGAGGGGGACTAGTTTCTAATTCTAGCTCTAGTTAATTTATTGCCTGCGTAGGTAGTTAACCCATCATAGTTTCTAGGGCTAAAAGCTAGGAGCTAGTCCCCCTCTCCTTTTCGGAGAGGGGCTAGGGGTGAGGCGATACGCTAGGTAAGACACCTCCATGAATTTCTTCGACTTAACAAACAAAACCGCCATCGTTACCGGTGCGTGCGGCCTCATCGGACAGAAGCACTGCGAGGCCCTGGCCCTAGCCGGCGCCAACGTAGTCGTGGCTGACTTGCACCTCGACAAAGCCCGCGAGGTGGCGGCCAACCTACCCGGCAGCATTCACTTACCGCTGGCGGTGGACGTGACGTCGCCTGAGTCGCTGGCTGCGGCGCGTGATGAAATCATTAATCATTTCGGCCACATCGACGTGCTGGTGAATAATGCGGCCATCAACGACATGTTTGAGAACCCAGCGATGGCAGCCGACCTCAGCAAGTTCGAGAACTTTCCGCTCGCTACTTTCCGGCAGGTGCTCGATGTGAACGTGACGGGCATCTTTCTGGCGGCGCAGGTATTCGGTACGCCCATGGCCGAGCAGGGCAGTGGCTCCATCATCAACGTGGCCAGCACCTACGGTATCGTGGGGCCCGACCAGAACATCTACCGCAACGAAGCTGGTGAGCAAACCTTTTATAAATCACCTTCTTACCCCGTTAGTAAGGGTGCGGTGGTAAACTTCACCCGCTACTTGGCCGCCTATTGGGGTAACAAGGGCGTGCGCGTAAACACGCTCTCGCCGGGCGGCGTCGAGAATAGCCAAGATGACTTCTTCGTGAAGCAGTACAGCGCCAAGACGCCCCTAGGTCGCATGGCGGCACCCACCGACTACCAAGGCGCAGTGGTGTTCCTGGCCTCCGATGCGTCGGCCTACATGACGGGCGCCAATCTCGTGGTAGACGGCGGCTGGACGGCTATTTAAACCGCATACTCCGCAGTGGGCGGGCCGCTTGGTTCGCTTTTTGACAAGCTGCCTAGGTAGGTGATACGGGCGTTACAACGCTCGCGCTACGAGCGCATTGCCTATCGGGTACTACCTTTAAACTAGATTTCACTTGACTATTTTTTATGAAGCACGCTGACCTCGTTGCCAAAGCTCGCCGCATCAAGCTCGTTCTCACCGATTGCGATGGGGTGCTCACCGACGGCGGCGTTTACTACGGCGAAAGTGGCGAAGTATTTAAGCGCTTTAACATCCGCGATGGTATGGGGGTGGAGCGCCTGCGCGCTGTGGGCGTAGACACGGGTATAGTGACCGGCGAGCGCTCGCCCTCGGTGAGCAAGCGCGCCGAGAAGCTCAAAATCACGGAACTGCACCTGGGTATCCGGGATAAGGCGCCGCTGCTGGCCGAGATTCTAAACCGCCTAGGTCTCACGGCCGAGCAGGTGGCTTTTATCGGCGACGATACCAATGATGTGGCCATTTTGGGTCTGGTAGGCCTGGCGGCCTGCCCCGGCGACGCCACAATTTTTGCCCGTGAGGCGGCTGACTACCGCTGTCAGGCGTTTGGCGGACAGGGCGCATTTCGCGAGCTGGCCGAGCTGATTATCAGTTGCAAAGGTGGGGTGCCCGTGCCCGACCGCGGTTCTGAGTAGCCTTATTTTAAAATAAAACCTAGGCGCCAACGTCAGCGCGGGGCAGGCGCCCAAAACCGCTGGGCACTTGCGCTGTTAGGTTGCTTTTCTGTTCAGTACTACCCCCACATTTTCGCCCACCACCTTTTTATGTCTGTCGTTCAAATTAAGAAGAACCGCGCCGTTGGCCCCGGCCAGCCGTGCTACATCATTGCCGAGATTGGCATCAACCACAACGGCTCGCTCGACATTGCCCGTCAGCTCATCGACGCGGCCGTGACTGCCGGCTGCGACGCGGTGAAGTTTCAGAAGCGCACCCCTGAGCTGTGCGTGCCCAAGGACCAGTGGGAGAAGATGCGCGATACCCCTTGGGGCCGCATGAGCTACATCGACTACAAGCGCAAAACGGAGTTTGGCCAGGCCGAATACACCGCCATCGACGACTACTGCAAGGCCAAAGGCATCGACTGGTTTGCCTCGTGCTGGGATGAGCCATCGGTAGATTTCATGGAGCAGTTCCAGCCTGTGCTCTACAAAATGGCGTCGGCTTCGCTAACCGACAAGCCCCTGCTCGACCGCGTGCGCGCCACTGGCCGCCCCCTCATGCTGAGCACCGGTATGAGCACCCAGCAGGAAATCACGGATGCCGTGGCTTACGTGGGCCTCGATAACCTGATGATTGCGCACAGCACCTCAGCCTACCCCTGCCCGCCGCAGGAACTGAACCTGCGCATGGTGCAGACGCTACAAGCCCAATTCCCAGGCACGCCCATCGGCTACTCGGGCCACGAGACTGGCCTGAGCACCACCGTAACGGCCGTGGCCCTAGGTGCCACGTTCGTGGAGCGCCACTTCACCCTCGACCGCGCCATGTGGGGCTCGGACCACGCTGCTAGCGTAGAGCCCGGCGGCATGGCCAAGCTCGTGCGCGATATCCGCGACACCGAGGCCGGCCTCGGCGACGGCGTGAAAGTAGTGTACGAAAGCGAGAAGGAGCCCCTGCGCCGCCTGCGCCGCGAGGTAACGGCCGCATAAGCAGCGCTTCGCTTCAAACGTCTGTCATTGCGAGCGCAACGAAGCAATCGCACCTGTTCGGCTGCCGTTCGGGTGCGATTGCTTCGCTGCGCTCGCAATGACATTTTTATGCCTAGGTTGCTAACTTTCCCTGAAAAGCGAACATTAGGTTGCGCCAGGCAGTTAGGGGCAGAGTTACTAAGTTATCGAATACACTATGCTGGAGCCGATAAGCACGTTTTACCACAGCCTGAACGCTGTCGGGCGCACGACCATGATTACCACGCCCATCTTGCTGCTGGCGGTGGTAGTGCTGCTAGTGCTCGAGCGCAAGTTTCCGTACCGGAAGGGACTGCCGTTTTTCCGCGAAGGGCTGTTTGTGGACTTGTTTTGGTACACGCTGGTGCAGAGTTACTTCCTGCAAATCCTGATTTTTGGCTTCATCATCGCGCCGCTGGCGGCGCACTTTGGGGCGCGGTTTCACATCGTGAGCAGCTGGCCAATCGTGGCGCAAGTGGGCTTTTTTGTGATTACCCACGACTTCTATATCTACTGGTTTCACCGCTTCCAGCACAACAGCGCCTTCTTCTGGCGCACCCACGAGGCGCACCACTCGGGCAAGCACGTAGACTGGCTGGCCGGCTCGCGCTCGCACATCGTTGAGATTATCATCAACCAAACTATCGAGTTTGCGCCCATCATTCTCCTAGGTGCCAACCCGATAGTAGTACCCATTAAAGCGCTGATTGATGCGGTGTGGGGCATGTACATACATGCCAACATCGACGTGAAATCGGGTAAGCTACAATACGTTATCAATGGACCCGAAATGCACCTCTGGCACCACGCCGACCACGAGGAGGTGTACTACGCCAACTTCTCGACCAAGTTTGCCTTTTGGGACTGGATGTTCGGCACTGCTTTTTTGCCCAAAGACCGTAAGCCTGAGCGCTGGGGCTTGCCCTACGCTTATCCGAAAGATTACTTTTCGCAGCACGCTTTTTCGGTGGTGCGCTTCGATGAAAAGGCGCTGGCCGAAAAGTCGGCCGTCTTCCGCGCCTACCACGGCGTGCGCTGGCGCGTGCTGGGCTGGGTAGGCGAGCGCCTGCCCGCCGCCAAGGTGCTGCAAGGCTGGCAAGTGCCCGAAGAAGCGCACGAAACCGTGCCCGCCCCGCGCCCCGGCGGCAACCCAGAGCCCGCCGCGTCCGTTGCCGCTGCTACCGTTGCCGATTCTTCCCGCCCTGTTGCTGCCCCCGTCTCTTGAGCTTGAATTTTAACCCCGCCTGGATATACCTAGTACTGGCTTCCGTAATGGAAGTGTGCTGGAACTACAGCCTCAAATACACGAGCATTGCCAAGATAAAGGCGCTGGACTGGTCTCAGTTTTTTACTAGCTCGGAGGGCGTGGCTACGGTGCTGCCGGCTATCGGGTACGTGGCTTTTGGGGTGGCCAACGTCTTCTTTTTCTCCAAAGCGCTTAACGTCATTCCCGCTTCCACGGCCTTCGCCATCTGGATGGGTATGGCTTTGGTCGGCATTAAGATAGTAGACACGCTGATACTAAAAGAGGCCTTTCAGTGGGCGCACGTCTTTTATATCGGCTGCATTTTGGTGGGCATCATTGGCCTGAAGCGTACTGCCTAAGGCCAGTATTGTGCGGACTTTGTAGTCCGCGTTCATAAACGCGCAGCCAAGACGCGTACTGCTTAAAGTCTGCGCAACAACTAGAACTGAGCTGCCCCTAGGTGGCGAGGCGCACTATCATTTTCGCGGACGCCGCATATGAAATATTGGTACTTGGCCCTAGGTGGTCTATTGGCGAGTGCAGCGGCGCAGGCGCAGGCCCCAGCCGCCTCACCCCGCCGCTGGGACACCAACCACAACATCTGGCTGGGTTATTTCAGCGATGCCCGCTTGGCGGGGCGCTGGGGCCTGCACACGGAGTTTCAGTACCGCCGAACCAACGGCCTGAGCGACCCCATGCAGTACTTCTACCGGGCGGGAGTAAACTACTACTTGCCGAAAAATGTGCTGGTTACGGTAGGGGCAGTGTACTTGCTGTCATTGCCCTACGGCGACTACCCCGATGCGGGGCGCACCTTCGAGCGGCGCATCTACCAGATGGTTTCGTTGGGGCAGCAGTTTGGCCGGCTTAGCTTGACGCACCGCTTCATTCAGGACGAGCGCTGGCTGCGCATGGAGGGTGAAGACCGGTATTTGTTTCAGAACCGCTCGCGCTACCGGGCGCAGCTCAAGCTGGCGCTCACCAAGCCCAGAATAGAGAATGGCACGCTCTACGCGCTAGCCTCGGACGAGCTTTTTATGAGCTACGGGAAAAATGTGGCCGCCAACATTTTCAATCAAAATCGCCTGTACGGCGGCCTAGGGTTTCAATTCACCGACGCTCTGACGGTGGAGGCAAGCTACCTCAATCAGATTGTGCAGCACGACGACGGCGTAGTGTTTGAGCGCAACCACACCGGGCAGCTGAGCCTATACTTTACGCCCGACCTGCGGCCGGCTACGCAACGGGCAGCCGACTAGGCGGTTTAGCTTAGCCCGTAGGGCAGGGCCGCCCAGAAATAAAGCTAGGTGCCAGCTACTTAATGACAGTAGGCCGGAGCTGTTGGTGAGTAGTAACTTGCCTGCCTATGCGCCGTCTGCTACCCGCCCTTTTACTACTCGCTACCAAGGCTTTTGCCCAGAGCCTGCCCATCATTAGCCAAAACCCGCCCGGCCTACGGTGGCAGGAGGTGCGCACGCCGCACTTTCGGGTGCTGTACCCGGCAGGGCTTGACACGGCGGCCCAGCGCACGGCTCAGCGGCTAGAGGCGGTGCATGCGCCCAACGGGGCTACCCTCGGTGTGAGCGCCCCACCCATTGCAGTGGTGCTCCAAAACCAAACCACGGTGAGTAATGGCTTTGTGACGTTTTTGCCGCGCCACGCCGAGTTCTTCACCACGCCCGAGCAAGGTCAGGCCCTAGGTACCGTCGATTGGCTCGATGGGCTGGTGGTGCACGAGTTTCGGCACGTCAACCAGTTTGATAAGGCGCGCCAGGGCTTTGGGCGGGTGCTGGTGCCGCTGCTCGGCGAGGGCGGCCTGGGCGTGGCGGCGGTGGGCGTGCCGCAGTGGTTTTTTGAGGGCGACGCGGTGGGCACCGAAACGGCCCTGACGCGCAGCGGGCGCGGGCGCATTCCGTACTTCGGGCTAGGGCTGCGGGCCAACCTGCTGAGCGGGCGGCAGTACTCGTACCAAAAAGCGGTGAACGGCTCATTCCGCGACCTCGTGCCCGACTGGTATGTGTTGGGCTATTACCTCACCTCGTATGCCAAGGCGCACTACGGCCCCGCGGTGTGGGGCCGGGTGCTCGACCAGTACTATCGGTTTCCGTTCTATCCCTTCTCGTTTTCTAACAGCCTGCGGCGTACCACCGGCCTGCGCGTGGATGACCTGTACGCCCGCACCATGCACGAGCTGGACTCGACTTGGCGCGCTGAACAGGCAGCTCGGCCGGCGCCCACGCCGGTGCGGGAGCTAGCGGGTCAAGCCGGCACGCGCATTTTTACGCAATACCAGTATCCGCAGTACGTGAATGACAGCACGGTGCTGACCTTGAAAACTGGGCTGGGTGATATTGCCAAGCTGATGCTCCTAGGTCGGCACGGGAAAGAAAAGCGCGTGTTTACGCTCGGCCCGCTCAATATCCCCGAGATGCTGTCGGTGGGTGGCAATAAGGTGGTGTGGCCCGAGTTTCGGCAGCAGCCGCGCTGGGGACAGGTTGTGTACTCAGAGCTGAAAATACTAGACCTAGGTACCGGCCGGGTGCGCCGCCTGGCCACCGGCACGCGCTACGCGGCCGCCGCGCTCTCGCCTGATGGCGCCCGCCTGGTGGCCGTGCGTACCGACGCCAGCTACCACCACACGCTGGTGGTGCTGGATGCCACCACGGGCCAAGTCCTGCACACGCTGCCCAACCCGCGCAACGACTTCTACCAGCAGCCGCGGTGGCTGCCCGATGGCCGCGTGGTGGCTGTGACCCTCAGTGCGGGCGGCAAAACCTTGCAGGCGCTGGATGTAGCTACTGGCGCGGCCACCAATCTGCTGCCAGTGGCCAACGTGAACCTGACCACCCCGCAGCCTTGGGGCGACTACGTGCTGTACAATTCGCCGCAGTCGGGAGTGGATAATATTTATGCGGTTGAAGTGACAACTGGGCGGACTTACCAAGTTACTAGCCGGCCCTATGGGGCCTATCACGCGGCAGTTTCTCCCGATGGAGAGCACCTAACTTTTCATGACTACCGGGCCACCGGCGCCCGTATTGTTGAGATACCACTTAATCCCAACACTTGGTTGGTTCCTGATGGGAAAGGCCGGGCTAACGAGATAGTCCATGCCGGCGGTGCGATGGGAATTGCAATGCTGGCACCTGCAACTACCAGCGCCCCGGCCGACCCCTATGCCGAGCGCTTAGCGGCGGGCGAGCCCGCTGCTAAGCAAATAGCCCAGCTGCTGGCCTCACCCGACTCGGCTGGGCCGCGCTACGGGGTGCGGCGCTACCGGCCGCTGGCGCACGCTTTTCGCATTTTTAGCTACGGTGTGGTGCAAAGCCCAGCCGGCAATAGCGTGAGCGTGGGCATACGCTCGCAGGATTTTTTGAGCACCACCCAAGCCTTTGCAGGCCTCAGCTACGACCAAACTGAGCGCACCTTTGCTGCTACGGGCGCGCTCAGCTACCAAGGCCTCGGGCCGGTGCTCGACGTAGAGGGCAGCTACGGTGGCCGCGACGCCAGCATTCTCGATGCCAGGGGCCAGGTCCGGCGCGACCAATGGCAGGTGGCGCGTCTGCTAGTGGGGGCTCGCCTGCCGCTGGTGCTCACGCGCTCGAAGTATTTGAAAAATCTGACCCTAGGCGCGTATTACCTCAATGAGCGGGTGCGTGGCTACGACCTGCCCGTGCGCCGGCGCAGCGAAACCGGCCCCAACACCCCACTGCACGCCCTGCAAACTAGCTTGGCCTACGTGAGCCAGCTCAAGCAAAGCACCCGCGACGTAGCCCCGCGCAGCGGCGCCACGCTACTGGCTACCTACCGCACCACGCCTTTTGCTACCAACTTGCAAGCCAGCCAGGTAGGTGTGCAAGGCGCCGTGTATGTGCCCGGCCTGGCCCGGCACCACAGCCTGCGCCTGCGTGGCGGCTACCAGTACCAGCAGCAAGACCAATACAACTTCACGGCGGCCATTTCATACCCTAGGGCCGAAACCAGCTACATCAGCTTCGATAACCTTGCGGCCGCCAGTGTCGATTACAGCCTGCCGCTGGCCTTCACGCACCTCACCCTAGGGCGCGTGCTGTATGTGCAGCGCTTTCGCGCCACGGCCTTCTTCGACCTAGCCCAGGGCAACCTGCGGGTGCCAGCTACGGCGCAGGCACCCGCGCTGCTGTACACCCAAAACTTCCGCAACGTGGGCGCCGACGTGCTGGCTCTGTTCAATGTCTTTCACCTGCGCACGCCCGTCGAGGCGGGTATACGGGTGGCCTACAGCAGCTACCTAGGGCGCGTGGTAGTGCAGCCGCTGGCCTTTAGTGTGCGACTCTGAGGCAGTTATCAGTGAGCAGTTATCATCTACCTAGGTACTCAACCAGATGATAACTGCTCACTGATAATTGCTGACTGCTGACTGCCATGCTAGGCAAAAACAGGGGCCGTTTGCAGAAATTTTTCAATCTCGCGCAGTGTCTCTTGGGGGGCCGAGAGGTGAGCGCTGTGGCCAGGCGTATCGATGGCGACCAGCTGACTATCAGCTATGTTCTCATTGAGGTAATTGCCTACGGCCAGCGGTGCAATTACATCGTGCGCGCATTGCAGTATCAGGGTAGAGGTAGTGAGGAAGGGCAAGTCGGCGCGGTGGTCGCTGAGGAATGTGACCCGTGCAAAGTGCTTCGCAATAGCTGGTTGCGTCTGAAAGAAGCTGTTGGTTAGCTCCATCACCAGCTCTGTGTTTTCGGCCCCTACCATAACCGGCGCAATGCCTTGCGCCCAGCCGTGGTAGTTGTTTTCCATCGCATGCAGCAGCTCTTGGATGTCTTTGGGCTCGAAGCCACCCTTGTAGCCATCGGCATTGGTGAAGCGCGGCGACGGCGACAATAGCACCAGCCGGCCAAACCGCTTGGGTTCTTTGATGGCCGCTAGCACCCCAATCATGGAGCTAATGGAGTGGCCTACAAATACAACGTCATGCAAATCAAGCTCGTGCAGCACAGCCAGTAGGTCGTCGGCATGGGCGTGTAGCGAGCCATACTTGGCGTAGTCGTAAGCCTCCCGGTCCGACTGGCCTGCGCCCACTAGGTCGAGCAGCAGCACTTGGTAGCGGTCTTCGAAGGCAGGGGCCAGCCGGCGCCAGCTAGTCTGGTCGGAGCCTAGGCCATGCAGAAATACAATGGCGGGCGCGGGGCTAGGCTGCCCGGTGCTGGTAACATTGCTACGTAGCAAAGCCGAAGCGGTAGGGGTAGAGGGAAAATGATTCATATGGACTAACAACGGGTAACCTTGTGGGTGGGCTAGTAGGAGAGTAATTAATTTTAGGTGAGTTAAAATTGGTACTATAAAAGGAATATCTTGTGAGATACGAAGTCTAGGTGGCCTCTGTAAAAGGCTGGTTTAGAAGGATAAAATTAACAATAAAGCGCGGTTGCTGCCTAGCAAAAAAATACTCCCCAGCCTCGATAGGCCGGGGAGTACTAAGCGTGGCTTTGGGTAGGCTACCTAGGTTCACACGATGGCCTTATCTACCTCTCTTTCCTCCAGGGGCGCCTTCACTTTGCCAATGATGTAGCGCATGCCCTTGTCTTGGGTAAAGTAGTTCCAGGCCCAGGTGATGAACACCGCAAAGCGGTTGCGGAAGCTCACCAGGGCCAGCACGTGCACAAAGCTCCAGGCTAGCCAGCCTAGCCAGCCACTAAGGTGGTACTGCTTGCCAAATACCTGAATATCAGCCAGTGCTCGGTGGCGGCCCACGGTAGCCATCGTGCCTTTGTCGTAGTATTCGAAGGGCGCCATGGGCAAGCCCGATACCGCCCGCATAATGTTTTCGCCTAGGTGGCGGCCCTGCTGAATGGCTGGCTGCGCCACCTGCGGGTGGCCGTCGGGGTACTTCTCAGTAGCCATCTGGGCGATGTCGCCAATGGCAAAAACTGTGTCGTAGCCTACCACGCGGTTAACCTCGTTCACTTGGTAGCGGTTGGACTTGAGCAGGGCCTCGGGTGCCAGGCCCTTGATGGGTGCCCCCGTGACGCCAGCCGCCCAAATGAGGGTGCGCGTAATTAACTGCCGCCCCGAGCTGAGCGTGGCCGTGTAGCCGTCGTAAGATTTCACCCGCGAGTCGAGCAGCACTTCTACCCCTAGGTCTTGCAAATACTCCAGGGCTTTCTGCGACACCTCGGCCGACATGCCCTTGAGCAATACTGGCCCGCTCTGCACTACGTAGATGTCCATCTGCTTGAGGTCCAGCTCGCGGTAGTCGCGCGGAAACACGTGGGCCCGTAGCTCGGCCAGCGCACCGGCCATCTCCACGCCGGTGGGGCCGCCGCCCACTATCACAAAGTCGAGCATGCTGTTGAGCTGCTCTTGGTCACCGATTTGGAGAGCCTGCTCGAAGTGCGAGAGCAGCGTATTGCGCAGCTCAATGGCATCGGTCACGTTTTTGAGGCATATGGCATTTTTAGCCATTTGCTCATCGCCAAAAAAGTTGCTGGTGGTGCCAGTGGCCAGTACCAGGTAGTCGTAGCGCAATAGCCCAATGGAGGTTTCAACTACCTGAGCGGTAGCATCGATGGCCTCGACTTCGGCCAGGCGGAAGTAAAAGTTTTGCTGTCCGCTCAGAATTTTACGAAACGGTGATACAATACTGTCAGGGTTGAGGCCTGCCGTGGCCACTTGGTAGAGTAGCGGCCAGAAACCGTGGTAATTCTGCTTGTCTATAAGCACCACTTGCACCGGCGCATCGGCCAGCGACTTAGCCAGCTCTAGTCCGCCAAAGCCGCCGCCCACAATCACTACGCGTGGCATGCCGAGGTCTTCAATCTTCGTAAGTCCTTCCATAAAATAAAAAAAGCGTAGAAGTAGGGCGTGCCGGGAGTGCGGCCGTAGGTGAACAGAAACGAAAGCTGGCCGTACTTCTCAGCCCCGCTTTCGGCAACCCACTGCAAGCGAAAAGAGTAAGTTAGGTACTACTAATTCTCATCTACAGTTATGAAAAACATTCTTTTGGCAGTCGGGCTGGCACTGCTGACTGGCGTCTCAGCCTGTGCTCCGAAGGTTAACGTGGAGCAGCGTGCTAACGTTAACTTCAGCCGTTACCGCACCTTCGACTTTGCCGATACGGAAGTAAAAACCGAGGGCGACCGCAACCCCTTATTGCGTAGCTCCATTACCCAAGACCGCATCAAGCAAGCTATTGCGGGCGAACTGGGCAAGCGTGGCCTGCGGCAGGTAGAAAATAACCCCGATTTCTTGGTAACGACCCACACCTTTGTGGAAAAAGCCGAGCGCACCGTGTATGACACGCGGCCCGCAGCTGGCTATGCCTATCCCTACTCTGTAGGCTACCGCGGCCGGTTTTTGCCCATCAATTACGGCTACTGGTATTCGCCGGCCTACTACAGCAGCCCGCGCACCGAGCAGTACCGCGAAGGCACGCTGGTGATTGACTTTATCGATGCTCGCACCAACAACCTCGTGTGGCGCGGCTCGGTGGCCGACCCGGTCGATGACGCCGGCCGCCTAGGTAGCGAGTTCAGCAAGAACGCCAAGGAAATCCTCGACAAGTTTCCGGTAGCTGAAAAGAAGAGCTAGGCCAGTACCCACCTAGGTCCCAAAAAACGCGCCGTTTGCTGGAAAGCAAACGGCGCGTTTTTCATTTGGTAGAAAGCCACTACTCCCGTTTTTTGTCATAGAAAAATTCTAGCTCGCTAGCCCCCCCGCGCCGCTGCTGCGCCTCTTGCGCCCGCAGCTCTACGCGCCGAATCTTGCCGCTGATGGTCTTGGGCAGTTCGGTCACGAACTCCACTATGCGGGGCATTTTGTAGGGCGAAAGGTGCTCGCGGCTGAAAGCGAACAACTCGGTGGCCAGGGTAGCTGTGGGGTCGGTGCCGGGCCTGAGAAGAACAAACGCTTTGATTTCGTGGCCCTTGATAGCGTGGGGCGAGCCCACCACGGCGGCTTCTACCACGGCGGGATGCTCGATGAGCACGCTCTCGACCTCGAAGGGGCCGATGCGGTAGTCGCTCGATTTTATCACGTCGTCGTCGCGGCCCACAAACCAGAGGTAGCCGTCGGGGTCTCGGTAGGCCTTGTCGCCGGTGTAGTAGAGGCCGTGCCGAAACACGCTGGCCGCCCGCTCGGGCTCGCCAAAATAGCCGGTAAACAAGCCGTTGGGCCGGCCCGTGTCGGTGCGCACCGCAATGTGGCCTTCGGCTAGGTCGGGCAAAATGTGACCCTCGTCGTCGGCTACCACGATGTCGTACATAAACGAGGGGTGGCCCATGCTACCTAGGCGCACTGGGGCGCCGGGCAGGTTATAGACCATGGCCGTGCTCTCCGACTGCCCGTAGCCATCGCGAATGAGCTGGCCCGTGCCGCGCTGCCACGCCTCAATTACTTCGGGGTTAAGTGGTTCGCCCGCGCTCACGCACTCGCGAAAGCTGAACTTGTACTGCCCTAGGTCCTCCAGTACCAGTAGGCGCAGCACGGTGGGTGGCGCGCAAAAGGTGCTCACCTGCTCGCGGGCCAGCGCCGCCAGCAGTGGCCCGGCCGCAAAGCGCCCACCGCCCTGGTACACTACCAGCGTAGCGCCCACGCTGAGCGGCGCAAAAAAGCTGCTCCACGCAAACTTGGCCCAGCCCGACTGCGAGATATTGCAGTGCCGGTCGGTGGGCCGCAGCCCTATCCAGGCGGCGGTGCTGAGGTGGCCCACAGGGTACGAAAAGTGCGTGTGCGTCACCACCTTGGGCAGGCCCGTGGTGCCCGAGGTGAAGAACAAAAACAGCGGGTCGTCGGCGCGAGTGGGGGCGGCCTCGGCTTGGGCAGGCAGCTCGGCGGTGCCCGCAAAGCTCACCCAGCCGGGGCGCTGCACGTCGGGCCCACCCACTAGCATCTTGAGGCGAATGGACTGCCCTAGGGCTTGCTCGGCGGCGTCGATTTTGGCGGCGTTTTCGAGGTCGGCCACCACCACGGCGGGCAGCAGGCGGCCAAAGCGGTATTCTAGGTCCTTTACGGAGAGGATGCTGGCGGCCGGAATCAATACCTGCCCGCCTTTGATGCCTGCTACATAGGTATCCCAGAGCTCGGCACACACGGGCACCATCAGCAGCACGGCTTCTTGGGGGCGCACGCCGGCCCCGCGCCAAAAGTTGAGCAGGCGGTTGGCGCGGGCAGCCAGCTCGGCGTAGGTTATTTCTTGATGGCCAGTATCATCGGTGAGTACGAGGGCAATTTTGTCGGGCTGCGTGGCTACGTGCAAGCCCTCCAGAATTTCGGTTGTCCAGTTGAAAAACTCCGGTTTAAGTAGGGGTAACGTAGTCAGCTCTTGGTAGGTGCCGGCATCCGCTAGCTGCTGGAAGCGCCGAAAATAAGCTTGCATAAAACCTAGGGGGTAGGTGGGAGGGGAAGAGTGGAAAAACGACCGGCCCAGCGGACGGAACGAATTGCAGCGGGCCGGAAGTTAGTACGAAACTTCTGGCCTTGTTAAATTGCCCTTCATGAACGCATTACCGCTTGTTTCGCTGCTGCTGGGTAGCCTCGCGCTGGGGTCTGCCGTACCGGCTGCCCCGCCCGCTACCTCTGCCACCGAAAACGTAACGGTGGTGATATCGGCTCTGGCCTCGACCAGCTCCATTGTGAAGCTGAATTTCTACAATTCACCCGACAAGTTTTTGAAAGACGGGCAGATGGCCATCCGCATGGTCGTGCGCCCCGACGGCAAAAGCACGCTCTCCATCCCGGTGGCGCTGGCGCCCGGCGAGTGGGCCGTGGCCGTGTCGCAAGACCTGAACAACAACGACAAGCTCGACAAAAACTTCCTAGGTATCCCTACCGAGCCCTTTGCGTTCTCCAACAATGTGAAGCCACGCCTGTCGGCACCACGCTTTGAGGAGTGCAAGTTCACGGTGGCTGGTCCGGGGCAGGTCGTGACCATCAACGATTGGAACGACTTCTAAGCTGGGCATTGTCCCAAGCTAAGCAGGTCGTTACTTATGTGTAGGAGCTAAGCGCTTGCACTATAGTAATAATATAGTAAAAAGCGAGATATTTTTTTGAGGGAAGCCGCTTGCAGTAATGCAAGCGGCTTTTTTGATGCTGCATCCTAAAAAATATTGAGATAAAACAATAATAGCTTATTGCAGATTGTATTATGCTGCGTTTTACTGGTCAATAAGGAAGTAAGCTCGTTTGTAGTATTATTTTTTTCATTGTTTATTAGATATTTACTAGGATAACTTTGCAGAATATTCTTCTCCTTTCCTTCTGCAAATGTTATTTATTACCACTCGCTTCTTCAGCCTTTCGGGGCTGGGAAGCTTGCTCCTTATGGGGGCATCGCCGCTGCTTGCCCAAGCCCAGTGCAATTGCACGCAAACAGTCACGGCTTCTCCTGCTTACAGCAGTGTGCTAACCGTGAGTAGCGGCACGCTCTGCATCAATGCGGGGGTAAACTGGCAGAATGCGACCATCCGGGTGACGGGCAGCAACGTTACCATTTGTAACCAGGGCATGATTGGGGACAACTACTCGGGCAACGGCCTCGGAGTGATAGAAGTAGACCGGGGCCTAACGGGAGTAGTAATCAACAACCTAGGTGCCGTGACTGCGCAAACCATGAAGCTGCACTCGGCAGTGACCCTCCGCAATGGCAGCAGCGACGGCGGGGCCACGCGGTTCGCTGCGGCTACCTGGCAGGGCAGCCTCACCAATAGCTGCGACGTGGCTCCGGCTATTGCCAATTATGCCGCCTGGCAGGCGCAGGCGCAGGCGCTACCCGGTGGCACCATCACCAACGCTAAGGGTGCCACCTGGAGCGGCTACCTCTCTACTGCGGCCGACCTACGCATCACGAACGCCGGGACTTGGAACTCTCAGGTTCAGGAAGCGAGCCGCCGCCCGACCATTACGATAGTGCATGAGGGCGGCACTTGGAGCGGCCTCGTAGGTGGTGGCGATGGCTCGCTCCGCATTACCAACAATGCCAACTGGACTGTGGGCTTCAACTTTCCGGGCGGCAACCGCAACGCGTTTACGACTGCCGTGGGCGCTACCACCAGCTACAACGCCTACCTAGGGTTGAGCGGCCAGGTAGACCTCGTCAACAACGGCACCATGACCCTGAGTGGGGGCATGGGCACCCTAGGCGGCGGCTCGACCCTCACCATGGCTGCCGGCACCACGTTTGACCTGACCGGCGACTTCACCAGCCAGGGCACGGTATCCAATGCCGGCCTTATTGCCGCTTCGGGCAACTTTACCAATAACGGGACTGTAGTGGGGCCCAGTGCCCTGCCGCGGGGGCGCTTTACGGCAGGAGGGTACACGGTCAATAACAGCAGCTTTGGAGCCGATGGCAGCTACCTCGATTTTTGTGATGCCGGCAAGCCCAGTGCGGGCTTCGACGTGCCAAACGGTACTATCGGTAGCAGCGTAACCTACTGCGCCAGCGCCAATGGATTGTCGGCTAGTCCATTGCCCGTAACATTGACTAGCTTCACGGCCCAGGCTCGCCTAGGCCAGGTGCTGCTGCGCTGGGCCACGGCCACCGAGCAGTCAAACGCCCGCTTCGAGCTGGAGCGCAGCACCGATGGCCGCCGCTTTGCCACGGTGCATACGGTGGCGGGGCACGGCACCACGGCCAGCGCCAGTGCCTACAGCTACCTCGATACACAGCCCCAGCCCGGCCTGAGCTACTACCGGCTACGCCAGGTGGACCTAGGCGGCCCGAGCACCTACTCACCGGTGGTGAGTGTGCAGCTAGCCGAGCCAGCGGCCCTATTGGCTTATCCGACCCCTACCACGGGCAACCTACACCTGGACCTGCGCCCTTACCCAGCCGAAGCCTGCGAAGTGCGCGTGCTAAACACCCTAGGGCAGCTTGTGCAGCACGACCGCCTGCTGGGCGGGCAAGTGCAGCCGCTAGCGCTGCACCACCTGCCAGCTGGCACGTACCTCTTGTGCCTCAGCCAAGCGGGCCAGCGCCCCACGGTGCAGCGTGTAGAAAAGCAATAGCAGACTTTCAGGGTAGGAATTTTTGCGCAGCTAGCGCAATTGTGCGGCTAGCTGCGCAGCCTCCTGCTGCAGCCACAGTGCGTATTCCAGCGTGGCGGGCCGGGGCGGGAAGCCCTTGGCTGCCGCACTCTGGGCCAGTGTGGTGGTGAAGCCCGCTTGGCGCCGGCGCTTGTCTACGTGCGCTAGGTCTTGGATGGGCCATACAAAGGCGATGGTCTGCTTCCGGCCGGTAGTGTGGTCGAGCACAGTGTAGCCGGTGGTCTGGGTGCCGTACACTTGCTCTTGGCCATCGTCCATGAGCTTGCGGTCAAGCATCTGGGCGTAGAGCGGGTAGGGGATTTCGCCGGCTTCGGCCGCGCCCTGCACCCAAATGAGGTATTGCGGAATCTTGTCGGAATGCTGCAGCACCGCCCACACCGCCTCGTTGGTGGGGCTGCCCACCAAGCTCTTGCCGGGGTAGCCGTAGCGCCAGATAATGTCTTCTACCCGGCGCAGATTGGTGCTATCGGTGCGGTGCATAGCGGCCAAAATATAATCAGATACCTGCGCTTTGGGTACCTGCAAGGCCGTGGCCAGCGAGTCGGCCTTGCCTTTCCGAAACCGGGCCATGAGTTTGCGATAACGTAGGTCCTGGCCCCGAATGCTGTCAAGCTCGTGCTGCAAGCGCCGGTCGAGGGGGCGCTGAGCCAGGGATGGCAGTGTCCAGGAGCCTAGCAGCAAGTACAGTAGCAGTTTCATATCGCGAATGAGCCAGGTTTTCGTCCCTAGGTTGCTTAGCCTTGCCGCACCTGCCCGCTGCCGCGCACCAGCCACTTGTAGCTGGTAAGCTCGGCCAAGCCCATCGGGCCGCGGGCGTGCAGCTTTTGGGTGCTGATACCAATTTCGGCCCCTAGGCCAAACTGCGCTCCGTCAGTGAAGGCCGTGGAGGCGTTGGCGTACACGGCGGCGGCATCGACCAGCCGCAAAAATTGGTCGATGTGGGCTTCGTCTTCACTCACAATGGCCTCACTGTGGCGCGAGCCGTGGCGAGCTATGTGGTCGAGCGCCGCGTCGAGGTCGGGCACCGTTTTCACGGCCATCTTATAATCTAGAAACTCGGTGCCGAAGTGCGCCTCCGTGGCTTCGGTCAGCAGCTCGGCGGGGTAGGCGCCGGTCAGCGCAGCATAGGCCGATGCATCGGCAAACACCTGCACCCGTGCCTCGGTGAGTGGGGTTAGCAGCGCGGGTAAGTCACTCAGACGGTGCTCATTAATGAGCAAGCAGTCAAGTGAGTTGCACACGCTCACGCGGCGGGTTTTGGCGTTGGCTACAATGGCGCTGCCCTTGCCTAGGTCGCCAGTTTCGTCGAAGTACGTGTGCACCACGCCCGCGCCAGTTTCAATGACCGGCACCCGCGCGTTCTTGCGCACAAAGTCAATCAATCCTTGACTACCCCGCGGAATGACCACATCGACATAGCCCACGGCCGTGAGCATGGCTTCGGTAGCGGCGCGCTCGGGTGGCAGCAGCGTCACGGCGGCCAGCGGCACGCCGTGCTGCGTGAGTACCGGCCCGGCCACCGCCAGCAGCGCCGCATTGGAGGCCGCCGCGTCGGAGCCGCCCTTGAGTACGCAGGCGTTACCGGTTTTGAGGCACAGCGCCAGGCTGTCAAATGTCACGTTGGGCCGCGCCTCGTAGATGATGCCCACCACGCCGAGCGGCACGCTTACCTTGCTTAGCTGCAAGCCATTGGGTAGCTCTTGCGCGCTGAGCACCGCCCCTAGGGGCGAGGCTAGCCCCGCCACGTTGCGTAGGTCTTGGGCCATGCCTTGCAGGCGCTCGGGCGTGAGGCGCAGGCGGTCGTAGCGCGGGTCGGTGGCGGGCATGCGAGCCAGGTCTTTGGCGTTTTCGGCCAGCAAAAACTCGGTGTGCGCTACCGTAGCGTCGGCTAGGTCACGCAGCAAGGCATCGGTGGTAGCAGGCGCCACAGCCGCTAGGGCGCGGCTGGCTTGCTGCGTAGAGAAGAAAAATGCAGAATAATCGGTCATGAGGCAGCGAACAACAGCCTCACAAAGTACGGCGCTGCTGCCCTAACCCCGCGCCTAGGGTCGGCTTACTGGTTGGTTTTCTGGCTTAGTAGTTCAACGCTGACGGGTAGCCCGCCTAGCCCTCTGCGGTCAGAAACAGGTAGTCGTAGTGCACCAGCGGGCGCTGGCCGTGCTGGCCCAGCCGCTCACGGGCCTTGTCGGCGCCATATTCGGCCAAGCCAAAGCCTAGGGCGTGGTCGCTTTCATCGACCAGCCGCACGAGGTCGCCTTTTTGGAAGTCACCCTCGATGCGCACCACGCCCACCGGCAGCAGGCTAGTAGCCTGGCCAGAAGTCAATAGCGCAGTGCGGGCACCGGCATTCACATGCACCGTGGCTTGGGCGGTTTGGGCGTGAGCGAGCCACTTTTTGGTGCCTGAGGCGCGCTTGCTGGGCTGAAACCAGGTGCTAATGGCCGTTTCGGCCAAGATGCCGGGCAGGATGTCGGGTGTCTTGCCATTGGCGATGTGTACGCTGATACCTAGGCGCGCCACCTTGTGCGCGATGGAGCACTTGGTGAGCATGCCGCCGCGCCCAAACTGCGAGCGCGTGGCCGTCACAAATTCGGCAAAGCCCGTGTCGGCGGGCGCAATATGGCGGATGACCTTAGCCTCGGGCCGCGACGGGTCGCCATCAAAAATGCCGTCTACATTGCTCAAGATGAGCAGCGCGTCGGCATTGAGCATGCTCGCCACCAAGCCAGCCAGCTCGTCGTTGTCGGTGAACATGAGCTCCGTGACCGAAATCACATCGTTCTCATTCACGATAGGAATAACGTTTTGCTGAAGCAGCTCCTGAAAGCAGTTCTGCATGTTCTGGTAGTGCTGGCGGTCGCGAAAGTCTTCCTTGGTCACCAGCACTTGCGCGCCCAGCAAACCGTGCGGAGCCAGCAGCGCGGCGTAGAGACTGAGCAGCTTTACCTGGCCCACGGCGGCCAGCAGCTGGCGGCTGCGCACGGCATCGGCCTTGGGTGGCAGTGTGATGAGGCTGCGGCCCGCCGCCACCGCCCCCGACGATACTAAGATGACTTCGCAGCCCTGGTTTTTCAGGCCCACTATCTGGTTTACTAGCTGGTCCATGCGGTCCTCATCGGGCAGACCGTTGGGCTGAGTGAGCACGTTAGAACCGATTTTGACAACGAGGCGACGGTAGGGGAGGGGCATGGGGCAAAAATAGAGTTGCTTCTTCGCCGAACATCTAAAACGGCTGTCATGCTGAGCTTGCGAAGCATCTTCTCACCCTAGAATCACTAATCCTATCGTGAGAAGATGCTTCGCAAGCTCAGCATGACAGCCGTTTTGAAAGAGAACCTAGCCTAGCGTAGCCTAACCTGGCAACTGCAAGCCAGCCAGCTGCTTGTTGATAAAATCAACTTCCTCAAAGCTTAGCTGCACATCCATGGCCTTGGCGTTTTGGGTAGCTTGTTCGGGGTTGCGGGCGCCCACCAGCGCCACCGTAATGCCAGGTTGCGCCAGCGTCCAGCGCAATACTAGCTGCCCTAGAGTAGCGTTTTTGCTCTCCGCCATCGGGCGCAGCTTGTTCAAAACCTCGTTTACGGCCGTCACAGCCTCGGGCTTGAATAGCTTGTTGGTGCTACGCAGGTCGCTGGCGTCGAAGTGCTGGCCGGGCTTCATTTTGCCGGTGAGCAGGCCCAGCTGCAAAGGGCTGTAGACCAAAATACCTAGGTTGTGCTGCTGCGTGTAAGGCACCACGTCCTTCTCAATGTCGCGGCGCAACATGCTATACGGCACTTGGTTGCTAGCTAGCTTGATGGTTTTCTCGGCTTCTTCCATTTGGGCCACCGAGTAGTTGCTCACGCCCACGGCGCGCACCTTACCCTGCTCGATGAGGCGCTGCACGGCCTCCATCGTTTCGGCGATGGGCGTGGTCACGTCGGGCCAATGCTGCTGGTAGAGGTCGATGTAATCGGTACCTAGGCGCTTGAGGCTGTCCTCGCACGCCTTGATGATGCTGTCGCGGCTGGCGTACTTGTACACATCCACGTCTTGGCCATCGTTGTTCTTGGTTTTCATAGCAAAGTCGCCCTTGCTATCGTCCCAGCGCATGCCAAACTTGGTGAGCACCTGAACTTTGTCGCGGGGCAGGCTCTTGATGGCCTCGCCCACAATCTGCTCGCTCAGGCCCATGCCGTAGATGGGGGCCGTGTCAATGCTAGTCACGCCGAGGTCATAAGCGGCGTGAATGGCGCCTACCGCGTCGTTTTGCTCGGTGCCGCCCCACATCCAGCCGCCGGCCGCCCAGCTACCAAACGTGATACGCGAGACACTAACGTCGGAGGAGCCTAATTTCTGATATTCCATGAGTTAATTGAATTCTTGATAGAAAATGATACCTAGGTTTACCCGCTGGCCGGGCCGAAGGTTACGCCCCAGCTAGTGGCTGCCGGTCCGAACGCTGAGCGGTAGCCGCGTGTTAAGGCAGGTGAAAAGCAAACATTTCGCCGCCCCCGCGGCTTCGTGTTTTTTCAGTTATTTCCCTAGCTCCTACCCTTATGAAAGTTGAAATCTGGTCCGACGTGGTGTGCCCCTTCTGCTACGTTGGCAAGCGCAAGTTTGAGAACGCCCTAGGTCAGTTTGGCCACCAAGCCGACGTGCAAGTAGAGTGGAAAAGCTTCCAGCTCACGCCCGACTTTGTGCCCGTGCCCGGCGAAAGTATCCACGCTTCGCTGGCAAAGAAAAAAGGCGTGTCGGAGGCCGAAGGCCGCCGCATGGGCGACCAAATGACGCTGATTGCCAAAGAAGTGGGGTTGAACTACGACTTCGACAAGACTATTCCGGCCAATACGTTCCTGGCGCACCAGCTCATTCATTTCGCCGACCACCAAGGTCAGCAAGGCGCCATGAAGGAGCGTCTTTTTGCCGCCTATTATCTCGAAGGCCAGGATATCAATACCATTGACAACTTGGTAAAGCTGGCCGCCGAAATTGGCCTCGATGCCGACGCTGCCCGCCAAGCCTTGGAAGCTGGCACCTATGCCAACGAGGTGCGCCGCGACGAGTACGAGGCCCAGCAAATAGGCGTGCGCGGTGTGCCGTTTTTCGTGTTCGATGACAAATACGCCGTGTCGGGCGCCCAGCCTAGCGAAGTATTTGCCGAAGTGCTGGCCAAAGTGTGGGACGAGGCGCACCCCAAAGCCCAGCCTACTATGCTGGCCGATGGCCCCGCCTGCGGGCCCGATGGCTGCGACTAAGTTGTGCAGTCTCTACGCGCACTGTGATAGGTGGCCTGTTATCGTCTAGCGGCGCTAGGCATGCAGCATCGGCAAGGAGGTAAGCACGCTGTCCGCAGTCAGCATAATGACTTTTATTCGTGCTACGGCACCCTAGGTATCCTGTGTGGCTCGTTGCTATTCGCAGCGGGCCACTTGCGGTTTAGCCCCTGCTGGCAGCAAGCGGTTTCTGCTTCATAGCTTCGCCACACGGGAGGGCATATGCTTACTCCGGGTGGCGCGGCGTTTTCTACTTGGCTTCGCTTTTTGGCTTTCGGTTATGATGAGGTTTTTCCCTACTAGAAAACAACGAGGTGCGGCCCATGCGGTGCGCTGGTTGGCGCCGCTGCTGGCCCTAGGTGGCTTGGCAGCCTTCCGCCTGCCCTTCGACGACAACCCGGTGCGCGTGCTGGCCGAGCGCGTGGCCACGTTCTACGCCAGTGCCAAGCCCGAAAAGGTGTACCTGCACCTCGACCGCCCAGTGTACGGTACTGGCGAAACCATCTGGTTCAATGCCTACCTGGTCGACGCCCTGCGCCACCGGCCCGATTCGCTAAGCAAGATTCTGTACGTCGAGTTGCTTTCGCCGCAGCGCCAGTTGGTGGCGCGCCGCACCCTGCGTGTGGCGCCGGGTGGCCTCGCCAACGGAGACATCGAAATCGACGATACCCTACGGGCCGGCACTTACCTGCTGCGCGCCTACACCAACTGGATGCGCAACCAGGGCCCGAATTTCTTCTACCAGCGCCAACTGCAAGTGTGGCCCGCCGCGCCCCAAGACTCGGATGCGGGGGGCGCAACACCAGCCGCTACTGCTCGCCCTGCCGCTACCGCCCAAAAAACGGTAGCCGGCAAGGTCGATGTGCAGTTCTTCCCCGAAGGCGGCTACCTGGTAGCGGGGCTGCCCTCCGTAGTGGGGTTTAAGGCGCAGGCGGCCACTGGGCGCGGCGCTACCATCAGCGGGCAGCTGCTCGATGCGCAAAACAAGCCTGTGGGTGCCGCCTTCAAAAGCCAGCACCTAGGCATGGGCCATGTGAGCTTTACGCCCGCCGCTGGCCAGCGCTACCATGCCCGCGTGACCTTGGCCGACGGCACCACCGTCGACTACCCGCTGCCCGCCGTGCAGCCCAGCGGCTACACCCTGCACGTGGTCGATAGCGGCGATGCCTTTGATGTAGAAGCGCGCTACGTGGGCACTACCCCGCCCGGCCCGGCGCTACTGCTCACCGAGGTGCGCGGCTACATTATCGGGCTGGCGCCACGTCCGCTCACCTCCGATGGCAAGCCCGTAAGCTGGCACGTGCTCAAGAGCAAGTATCCCAGCGGCATCGCGCACTTCACGCTTTTCAATGCCCAGAGCCAGCCTCAGGCCGAGCGCCTAGCCTTTGTGCAGAATGGCCCGGCGGCGCTGCGCATCACGCTCACGGCCGACAAGGCCGCCTACGGTATTCACGACCGCGTGCTGATGAAGGCGCAGGTAACCAACGCCAGCGGCCAACCCGTGACCACGCGCTTTTCGGTGGCCGTGGCCGAGCAAGGCGCCGCCACCCTCGACCCAACCGCCGACAACATTGCCTCTAATCTGCTACTAACCTCGGACCTGGCTGGCTACGTGGAGGCACCCGGTTACTACTTCGCTAGCCAAACTCCCGAAACCAACCGCGCCCTCGACGACCTGCTGCTGACTCAGGGCTGGCGGCGCTTTGTATGGAAGGACCTGCTGGCCACTACCCCCGCCCCCGCGACCCAATACGATATCGAGCAGGCGCTGGCCCTGCGGGGGGTAGTCACGGGCATGGGTCATAGTCCCATTCCGAATAGCCAACTCACGTTTATCGAAAGCAAGCCGGTGCGGCAGGTTCTCACTGGTACTACCGATGCGCAAGGGCGCTTCAGCTTCGTGGGCTTTGATGGGAAAGACACGGCCGTGGTGACGCTGCAAGGGCGCCGCACCAGTGGTGGCACCAACGTGACGGTGCGCCCCGACCTAGGCGCGCCCACCACGGGTATGCCCCTGCCGGGCCTACCCAACATCGCGATGCCCACGCCGGCCGTGGCCGACTACCTCAAGCGTAGCCGCCAGCAGCGCGTGACCGAGCGCCAGAACATGCCCGACGATGGCCTGCGCAACGTGCGGCTGGCCGATGTGGCCGTAACTGGCCAGCGCGAACGCAGCGTGATTCCGGCTAATGACACTAGGCGTCTCATTCCGGGTGTGGTGGCCAACACGATTATCAACTTTGCCGATATGCCAGCGGCGCAGTCAGGCATACCCATCTTCTCGCTGTTGCAGGGCCGGGTAGCGGGCCTCACCATCAGCGGCAGCCCGCCCAACCAGAGCATTCAGATTCGTAACTCAGGCACGCCCCAGATTATCCTGGACGGGCAGCGCGTCGAGGCCGATGTGGTAAATACCATCAACTCAACCGACGTCGAGGCGGTGGAAGTATTTAAGGGCAACGAAGCGGCCATCTTTGGAGCTAGCGGCGGCGTCATTGCCATTTATACCAAGCGCGCTAACAAGAACTACAAAGCTCCTCCCGGGCCAGGTACTAACACCAATGCTGGCATACTCACCGTGAAGCTGCCCGGGTACTACGAAGCCCGCGAGTTTTACCGACCCCGCTACGGCGCACCCGTACTCAACGCCCCCGAGTCGGACCCCCGCCGCCTCACCCTTTACTGGAACCCAAGCCTGCAAACCGACTCCAAGGGCGAAGCTGAATTCACCTTCTACACCGCCGACGGCAGCGGTAATTACCAGGCCACCGCCGAGGGCCTCACCCTCACCGGTGAGCCGAGCCGCGGCACCGGCACTATCTACGTGGCACCTAAGCGGTAGGTAAGCACTTGCGCCTAGCACAAAAAGCCCTCCCCAGCTATGCTGGGGAGGGCTTTTTGCGTGCGAAGAAGAATCTAGAGACCTAGGCTGCTACTGTTTCGCTCGCGCCTAACTCCACCAGTAGCTGCTGGGCCATCTGCACATTTCGTATGCTATCGATGCTCACTTGCAGCTTGTCTTTTTGCTCTTTCATGCGGGCCGTGCGTGGGTGCGTCTGCACAAAGTTGAGGATGCGCCCAAACCGCTCGCCCTGGAAGTAAGCCTCGGTGCCCGGCCCGGCGGGCAGGTAGCCACGCAGCGTTTCGCGCTTCAGCGTCACTTTCTCAAAGCCTAGCTTGCTAGCCAGCCAGCGCAGCTTCACCACATCTACCAGCACTTGCACCTGCTCGGGCAGCGGCCCAAAGCGGTCGGTCATGCTAGCCACCAGCTTGGTCAGTTCCTCGGGCGTTTGGGCGCGGTCGAGCTTAGCGTAGAGTTGCAGGCGTTCCGACACGTTGCCCACGTAGGTGTTAGGAATGAGTACCGGTAGGTCGGTTTCAATCTGCGTTTCCTTCGGCCCACTGTTGAGCGCCCCGGCCGCGTGTTGCAGGCGCTGCTGGCTGGTGCCCGCTGTGCCCTCACCCAAAAACAGGTCCCGGAACTCAGTTTCCTTTAGCTCCTGCACTGCTTCATCAAGCACTTGGTGGTAGGCCTCGTACCCAAGGTCGTTGATAAAGCCCGACTGCTCGCCGCCCAGCAGGTTGCCTGCGCCACGGATGTCGAGGTCGCGCATGGCCACATTGAAGCCAGCCCCTAGGTCCGAAAATTCCTCCAGCGTATTCAGGCGCTTGCGAGCGTCGGCGGGCAGGTTGGCCACGGGCGGCGTCAGCAAGTAGCAGTAGGCCTTGCGGTTCGAGCGGCCCACGCGGCCGCGCATCTGGTGCAAGTCCGAGAGGCCAGTGAGGTGCGCCCGGTTGATAATGATAGTGTTAGCGTTCGGGATATCCAATCCGCTTTCGATGATGTTGGTGCTCACCAATACGTCGTACTCGCCTTCCACGAACTTCATCATGCGCTTTTCGAGCTCTTCGCCTTCCATCTGGCCGTGTGCTACGGTCACGCGGGCATTGGGCACTAGCCGCACAATGGTAGCGGCCATTTCGACAATGTCACTGATGCGGTTGTGCACGAAAAATGCTTGCCCGCCCCGCTTTAATTCTCGCGCAATGGCGTCGCGCACAATGGTTTCGTCGAACACGTGCAGCTCGGTTTGCACCGGCTGGCGGTTGGGCGGCGGCGTGGCAATCACGCTCAGGTCGCGGGCGCCCATCAAGGAGAAGTGCAGCGTGCGTGGTATCGGCGTAGCCGAAAGCGTGAGCGTGTCCACGTTCACCTTTATTTCCTTGAGTTTGTCCTTGGTCTTGACCCCGAACTTCTGTTCTTCGTCAATAATCAATAGACCTAGGTCCTTGAACTGCAGCTTCTTGTTGGTAAGCGCGTGCGTGCCGATGAGGATATCGGTTTTGCCCGCCGCCACGCGCTCCATCGTTTCCTTTATCTGCTTGGTCGTTTTGAAGCGATTGATGTACTCTACCGTCACGGGTAGGTTGGCCAATCGGTCGCGGAAGGTTTTGTAATGCTGCATGGCCAAGATGGTCGTGGGCACCAGCACCGCTACTTGTTTGCCGCCCGCCGCAGCCTTAAAGGCCGCCCGGATAGCTATCTCCGTTTTGCCAAAGCCCACGTCGCCGCAGACAAGCCGGTCCATGGGGTGCGGCTGCTGCATGTCCTGCTTCACATCCTCGGTGGCCTTGGCCTGGTCGGGCGTGTCTTCATAAATGAAGCTCGACTCCAGCTCGGCCTGCAGGAAGTCATCCTTCGGAAACGCGAAGCCCGGCGCACTTTTGCGCTTGGCATACAGCCGGATAAGGTCGGCGGCAATGTCCTTGACTTTCTTCTTAACCGACTTTTTCTTGTTCTCCCATTCCGGCGAGCCTAGCTTGCTCATGGTAGGCGGCGAGCCCTCAGCGCCGCTGTATTTCGCAATCTTGTGCAGCGCGTGAATGCTAACCGTCAGCACGTCGTCATCGCGGTACACCAGCCGGATTGCTTCCTGAATATGGCCGCCAATCTCAATCTGCGTAAGCCCCGCAAAGCGCGAAATGCCATAGTCCTGATGCGTCACGTAGTCGCCAGGCTGCAAGGTCTTGAGCTCGCGCAGGGTCAGCGCCTTTTTCTTCGAGAATTTCTTAGTTTCCTGCGCCCGGTAGTAGCGTTCAAACAGCTGGTGGTCAGTATACACAGCCAGGCCTAACCGCTCATCTACGTAGCCCTCGCGCAAGGCAATCAGCAGGTGCTGAAACTGCACGTTCGGGTCGAGCTCGTCAAAAATGGTGCGCAGCCGGTCAGCCTGTCGCACCGAATCGGCCGCAATAATGGTGGTGTAGTCACGCACCTTATTCTCCCGGATGTTCTTGAGCAGCCGCTCAAAATCCTTGTTAAAGCTCGGTTGTGGCTTGGCCGTAAACTGAAATTCCTGGGCGTTTTTGAAGTAAAAGCGCTTGCCAAACTCTACAATGGCGTACTCATCTAAGCATTTCTTCAAGCTCTTACCCGCCTCAAACAAGTCACTGGGCTTCGACACTATCTGCATGCCACCGGCTTCTTCAAGCAGTCGCTTGAAGTTGCTCTCAGCTTTGTCAAACAGCTCAGTCACGATGTCTAAGGTCTGGCGCATGTCCTTTACCCACAAGCAGCTAGTGCGAGGCAAAAACTCCAGAAACGACTCGCGTCGCTCCTGCAGCAGCTTGGTTTGCACGTTCGGAATGATGCTCACGCTCGTGCGCGGCTCTACCGATAGCTGAGTCTCGGGGTTGAAGGTGCGGATACTCTCTATCTCATCGCCAAACAATTCGAGGCGGTAGGGCAGGTCGTTGGCGTAGCTAAACACATCCACGATGCCGCCGCGCACCGCGTATTGCCCAGCCTCGTACACAAAGTCCGACTTCTCGAAGTCGTACTGCCCCAGCAGCTCACCTAGGAAGTTCACGTCTAGCTTGTCGCCCACCTTGGCCGTAAACGTATTCTGCACCAAGCTCTGGCGGTTGATTACTTTCTCGCTCAGTGCCTCAGGATAAGTCACGATAAGCGGCGCCGTACCTAGGGCCGCTACGCTAGCTTGCCGGCTGGCATTAAGCTGGTTAAGAACCTCGGCTCGCATCAGCACGTTGGCGTTTTCCGTCTCGTCAAACTCATAGGGCCGCTTGTACGAGCTCGGAAACAGCAACGCCTCTGGCCCATCGGGCAGCAAGTGGCGCAGGTCAGCCATGAAGAGCGCCGCCTCATCCTTATCGTGCAAGATGAAGACGTTGGGATGCGCATGGTGGGCGGCCGCAGCCACTACCACAGCATCTTGGCTGCCTACCAAGCCGCGCAGGTGAAGGCGGAGTTCGCCCCCCCGGGCCGCATCGTCAGCCGGGCGGCTGGCATCGGCTGGCTTATAGGCGGTCAGCAAGCGGGCGCTCAGGGTTTGCAGTTCGGCGTCGAGGCGGTATAAGCGAAGAAAATCAGCTACTTGCACAGGGCTATGGTTCGTGGTCGGCTTAAAAACACCCAGCCCGGCCGGAAGATACTCCGGTCGGGCTAGGCGCTGCTTTCATACAGTATCGGCGGGACGAAGGTTTCCGGTAGATTGATTTTAGCTAGCCAGATTAGCATTTTTTACTTATTTCACGCCACCTTCCAGGCTTTTGTCGTACTTTGGCTAATCAAAGAAGCATACCGAGTTATTATGAATTGCCGTGACTTACCTAAAGTCGTAGCTGAGTTAATTATAGAAATACAAGAGATACAGATAGACATGCGCGGCCTACGCGACAATCCCCGGTTTGCCTGCTACGGCCAGCCCCAATATCCCCAAAGCCGGCTTCCCAAGCTGGAAAATCCTGAATAGTTGCGCGGTTCTGCTCACCTGGCCATTGGCCTCATTACGGGCGTGGCCATTGCGGGCCTCGTGCCCGGCATTCCCTTCTCACTGCCCGGTATTGCGCTAGCTGGCTTTTCAGCCCTGGCCCCCGACCTTGACCACCCTGAAAGTCGCCTTAGCAAGCGCCTAGGCTTCACGCATGGCTACGTGCGCTGGGCTTTCGGAGGCGTGGGGCTGGCATTGGCGGCCTTCGCTTACTTCCAGCTCCGGCCCGGCCCCGACCAGCGCTTGAGCTACACGGCCGCGTTGGCGTTTGGGTTGCTGGGTGTGGCCTTGCAAGGCGGCTCGGCCCGGCGGCTGGCCTTGCTATTCACGGGGCTAGGTACGGTGTTGATTGGACTTTATACACAATTTTTATGGCTGAGCCTACTCGGTACTTATGTCGCGTTGGCACCGTTTACTACACATCGTTCTTGGACGCATACCATTTGGGCAGCAGCACTTTGGACGTATATCGGTGACCTAGCCAACCGCAGCCTAGGCTGGCACGGAATAGCGTATTTTGCTGGTGCTGGCTATGTGTCTCATTTGCTGGCCGATACGCTTACAAAATCGGGCGTGCGCTGGCTCCTGCCGCTCACCGATTTTAGCTTTAAAATACCACTGCTGAGCACTGGTTCCAAGGCTGGTAACCTCATTGAAGCCGCTATTTGCCTGGGTTATGGGCTGTTGGTGCTGGGCTTAGTAATCGGTCACCTAGGGTTTTAAGTCCAAAAAGTTGCGGTTATCGGGGCAAACTATTAGTTTCGCATTGGAACGAGTGGCCGGCTGGAGCGAAAGTAATCTAACGTGAACTATACAGTGCGGTCATTTTTTGACTGTAGGCTAGTCCTTATTATCTGATTTATAGTTAGTTGCTTGCGCTGTTTCGAAGCTGTCAACAATTTATTCCGCTCTACATCAATAACTCTCTACCCCCCACTTAATACCCCAATTTTTATGAACCAGATGAACAGTCCCCTCATCCGGGTCGGCGTTTTTTACGACGGCAATTATTTTCTTAAGATTAGCGATTATTATTACTTTCAGCACGAGCGTAAGGCCCGCATTAGCCTCGAAGGTCTACACGAATTTATTCGCCACCAAGTAGCTGAAGAAGAAGATGTTGATGTGCGCTTGGCGCAAGTAACTACTGCTCATTTCTTCCGGGGTCGTCTTTCGGCTACCGAAGCCCGCGACAAGGACCGCTTGTTCCATGACCGCCTGCTCGACGACATTCTGATGAACCTAGGGGTGTGCACGCATTACATGCCACTCAAAACCCGCGACGGCCGCCTGCAAGAAAAAGGTATCGACGTATGGCTGAGCCTCGAAGCGCTTGAGATGGCGCTGCACAAGACCCTCGATGTAGTGGTGCTCATCGCCGGCGACTCAGACTACGTGCCGCTAATTCGCAAGCTCAACACGGTGGGCACTCGCGTGATGCTGCTGAACTGGGATTTCAAATACGAAGACTTTAAGGGCGAAACCCGCGTGACGCGCGCCTCGCAGCACCTGCTGGAGCAGGCTACTTACCCAGTAGCTATGCACGCGGTCATCGACCGCGGCTTGCAGGAGCAGGACGAAGTGGTGGAGAACATGTTTGTGACGCAGAGCGAGCCCGCTGCTTTTGCGCCCTCCACGGCTGGCTTCAGCTACAACAGTACCCCCGCGCAAGTACCTACTAGCGCCGCCGCCGCCGCCGCCGCTGCCGCTGCCGCCCCAGCGGCTCCGGCTGTGCCTGGCGCGCCCCGCGTAGTGCGCACCAGCGGCCCCACCGCGGCTGGCCCGGTAGGCACGATAGGCATCAGCACCATCAAAAACCTGAAGAATGGTTTTGGCTTCGTGGTAATGCCGCCCAACAACCTGTTCTTCTCCTACGCCGACTTGTCGGAGGGCGACTTCAACGACCTGCGCGAAGGCGATTGGGTAGAGTTCACAGTGGGCCGCAACCACCGCGACGAAGACTGCGCCCGCAACGTGCGCAAAGTAGCCGCGCCGAACCTAACTGGCGATGAAGATGCTGACTACGAGCCCACTTCGGTAGGCCAAGCCCTGAGCGCTACGCTCTAGGCTAGCAATTCTTACTACAAACAAAAAGCCCGGGGCCTTGCGCTCCGGGCTTTTTGTTTGTAGCTGATATTGGTATAGACATTTGGGACGCCCTAGAGCACTTGGGCACCTAGCTCACCTAGGCGCTTGCTGGCCGGGTAGCGATTGAAGGTACCTAGGCCCTGCGCCACGGCGGTTTCACCGGTAGTTGCGCCGGGCACTTGGCGGTAGATGGTGCCGCTACACACCACTAGCGACTTGCCCGCGTGGTCGACCTGCGCAGTGGCGCGTAGCTCGTCGCCGAGGCGCACGGGGTGCAAAAAATTGATTTTAAACTCGACCGTCGATACCAGTTCGCCGCTGGTGAATGCCAGCGTGAGGGCGGCAGCCCCGAGCACGGCATCCATCAGGCCGGCCAGCACGCCGCCGTGCGCCACTCCCGGCGACGAGAGGTGCTCGGGCCTAATAACCATGCGGTACTCGGCCTGCCCCGGCGCCGAAACGCTCAAGGTCATGCCGTTGGTTTGGCCATAGGCATTTATGCGGTTGTAGCCCGCTAGTAAAGTAGACCAATCGGGAAGAGGATGAATCGACACGGCAACGAAATTTAACGTAAAAGGCCCAGGGCGTTGGGCACCCGAATATGCGCCTGACCGAATCAAATCCACTTACCTTTACCCAAAATTCATGTGGCTACTCAAGTAGCTGCGTGCTTCTTCACCTATCGTTATGCCGTCCTTCGACATCGTCAGCAAAGTAGACCCCCAAACGTTGGAAAACGCCGTGAACACGGCCAAGAAAGAGCTAGCCACTCGCTACGACCTCCGCGATACCAAGGGCGGCATGGAGCTAGACAAAAAAGGCAATACGGTTCTGCTCAGTTCCGAAAACTCGATGCGCATTAAGGCCTTGGAAGACATCTTGTTGGCTCGCATCGTCAAGCAAGGCATCGACGGCACTGCGCTCGACTTCACGGCCGAGGAGCAGGCTAGCGGCAACTTGGTAAAGAAAACTATCAAGGTGCGCGCCGGGGTAGACAAAGAGGCGGGCCGTAAAATAATTAAGGCTATCAAGGACAGCAAAATCAAAGTCGAGGCCCAAATGCAGGACGACCAAATCAGAGTAAGCGCCAAGAAGATTGATGACTTGCAAGCTGTCATCGCCCTGTTGCGCCGTACCGACAATGGCCAGCCGCTGCAATTCGTAAACATGAAGTAAACCGCAGATGTAGCGGAGCGGATGCAACGAAGTGCGCAGATACGCTTGCCAAAGCAGGCTGACCGCAACGAATGTTGGTGCGCTCAATCAAGCTATCAAGCGACTATTCGTGAGCTTGGTAAGCCGCGAGCGGCTACTCGATACATTAGCCCGCTTTTCCGGCTCCCACGACAATTTTCTCTTATTTTTCTCTCATTCAGCGCGGTGCTAGCTTAGCCAGCACCGCGTAGCGGGCGTATCTGCGCAACCCGTTAAATTCGTTAAATCTGCGATAATGTACGATTTTTCCGCTTTCACTCATGCTGCGGCTTGGGTTAGCCTGCTTACCCTCACGCTGATGGAAATCGTGCTGGGAATTGATAATATCATTTTTATTTCCATCACGGTCAACCGGCTGCCCGAAGACCAACAGGCGCGGGGCCGCACCATCGGCTTGCTGCTGGCGCTGCTGTTTCGCATTGGTTTGCTGCTGAGTATTTCTTGGATAGTGGGCCTGCGCTCGGCGCTATTTACCCTGCCGCTACCGTGGCTCGACGAGCCCTTCCCGGTGAGTGGGCGCGACTTGATTCTACTGGCTGGTGGCTTGTTTCTGATGTACAAGAGCACCACCGAGATTCATACTAAGCTGCAAGGCGAGGAGGAAGATGAAAGCATGGCGGGGAAAGGAAAAGTCACGTTGCCCCAGATAATTCTTCAAATTATCATCATCGACATTGTCTTCAGTTTCGATTCCATCCTGACGGCCGTGGGCCTCGTCGACAACGTGCTGGTGATGATAGCCGCCGTTATCTGCGCCATGGGCGTGATGCTGGCTTTCAGCGGCGTAGTGGCCAGTTTTGTGAATAAGAACCCTACTATCAAGATGTTGGCGCTGTCGTTCCTCATCATGATTGGCTTCATGCTGGTGATGGAAGCGGCTCACAAAGAGGTTGAGAAAGGCTACCTGTACTTCGCCATGGCCTTCTCGCTGACGGTTGAGCTACTAAACATGCGCCTACGCAAGAAGTCGAAAGCCGTGCCGGTGCAGCTACGCGACTCGCAGTACGACTAGCTGCCCTAGGTCCCTGATGTAAAGAAAACCCCACTCGGCCGCTTGGCTAAGTGGGGTTTTTTGTGGCCCTAGGGGCGCGAAGCTTTTCGAGAAGTGCGGTGGTCAGTGCTACGCGCTGGGGCCAGCCGGCAGCTCGGCGAGGCTATTGAGCACACGCTGCTCGGCTAGGTCGAGCAAGCGGCGGTTCAGCTCGTTGCGGTGCTGGCGGTAAAAGGCAAGCTCTTCCTGGGTAAAGAAGCCGCAAACCAAGCCCGTGAGCGTGGCCCGCAGGCGCACGTTGCGGGTTAGCAGTTCGGTGAGGGCCGGGCGCAGGGTAGCAGCTGGGCTACCTAGGGGCAGGCGGTAGTCGAGGGCAAAGTCGGCCACGGTAGCCAGCAGCACCGCATGCTGCAACTTGAGGAGCGGGCGCAGTACCTGGTGCTGAAAGTCGGCCACGGTGGTGGGCGTCGGGATGGCGGGCGGCTGGCCGTCCACGTGCGGGCGCAGGGCCAGCAACGCGGCGTCGGGGCGGGAGGATGGCGAAGAAGTAGAAGACATAGCGCATGTGCATACGGCATCCTTTCTTGCTCGGCCGAGGCAGTTGCGCCGTAGCGCGGCCTTTCAGGCTGCTTGTGAGTAGGCCTAGCACCCGCGTATTGAAAGGCCGCGCTACTGAAACACGGCCAGCTTGCTGAGAACGTCCCAGAGCACCACGCCGGCCGCCACGCTCACATTGAGCGAGTGCTTGGTGCCGAGCTGTGGTATCTCCACGGCGACCTCGCACAAGGCTAATACTTCGTCATCGACACCGAAAACCTCATTGCCCAGCACCAGTGCCAGCGGCCTACCTAGGGTGGGCTGAAACTGCGGCAGCTGCACCGAGCCCGTAGTTTGCTCCACGGCCACAAGCTGGTAGCCAGCGGCTTGCAGCTGCTGGGCGGTTTCTAAGGTGGTGGGCGTGTGCGTCCAGGCCACCGACTCGGTGCTACCTAGGGCAGTTTTGGTGATTTCGCGGTGGGGCGGCTGGCCCGTGACGCCGCACAGGTAAATGTGCTCGAGCGCGAAGGCGTCGGCGGTGCGAAATACGGCGCCTACGTTGTGCAAGGAGCGCACATTATCGAGCACCAAAACGACCGGGCTTTTGGGCGTAGCTTTGAAATCGGCCACGGGCAGGCGGTTGAGCTCCTGCATGGTGAGTTTGCGCATAGAAGTAGCGCGAACTTTGTCGTTCGCAATAAGGGTTTTTAGTTCTGGCACCCCCGCCTGGCAGTTGCTGACGGGGAATGCCAACCAATTCGTTAGCTTTTACAAACAACGCGAACCCCAAAGGTCGCGCTCCGCTCTGTGTCTACTGCTTCTGCCCCCGCCGCCCAGTCCTCTAAGTTTGCTATTAAGTCGCTGGGGCCCGACCATATCAAGCCCGCCGCGGTGGCCGATACGCCACTCATGCGCCAGTACTATCAGCTTAAGCAGCAGCATCCTGGCGCGGTGCTCTTGTTTCGGGTAGGCGACTTCTACGAGACCTTCGGCGAAGACGCCGTAACCGCGGCCCGTATTCTAGATATTACGCTCACCAAGCGCGGAGCGGGCACGGCCAGCGAAGTGGCGCTGGCGGGCTTTCCGCACCACGCCCTCGATACCTACCTGCCCAAGCTAGTGCGCGCCGGCCAGCGCGTGGCCATCTGCGACCAGCTCGAAGACCCCAAACAAGCCAAAGGCCTAGTAAAACGGGGCATCACGGAGCTCGTGACGCCCGGCGTGAGCCTGCATGATAATACGCTGGAGCGCCGTCAGAACAACTATCTCGCCGCCGTGCACTTCGGCAAAAGCGAGGCCGGCATCTCGTTTTTGGATATCAGTACCGGCGAGTTTTTGGTGGCCCAAGGCACCCTAGACTACCTAGGAAAGCTGTTGCAGAACTTCCGGCCCGCCGAAGTGCTGTTTTGCAAAAAGAGCCGCCGCGAATTTGACGAGCAGTTCGGTCCTGACTTCTGCACCTATGCGCTCGATGAATGGGTATTTGGCCACGACTACGCCCACGATACCCTCACGCGGCACTTCCGCACTACCTCGCTCAAGGGCTTTGGGGTCGATACTATTAAGGAGGGCGTTATTGCGGCGGGCTGCATTCTGCACTACCTCGCCGAGACCAAGCATACTGATATTCAGCATGTAGCTAGCCTAGGTCGTCTCGAAGAAGACAAGTACGTGTGGCTCGACCGCTTCACCGTCCGCAACCTCGAGCTGGTGCAAGCCCAGCACCCCGGCGGCGTGCCGCTCATCGAGATTCTTGACCAGACCCTGACGCCCATGGGCGCCCGCCTGCTGCGCAAGTGGGTAGTGCTGCCGCTCAAGGAAGTAAGCCAGATTCAGCGGCGGCTCGACACGGTGGCGGGCCTCGTGGCCGACCCCGAGCTGCTCGAAGCGGTGCAAACCCACCTGCGCCCCATCAACGACCTAGAGCGCCTCATCTCGAAAGTAGCTGTGCGCCGCGTAAACCCTAGGGAGCTATTGCAGCTGGCGCGGGCGCTGGAAAGCATCGCGCCGCTGCGCGAAAAGTTGGCTGCCTCGGGCGTGCGCGCCCTCGAAAAGCTCGCCGACCAGCTCAACCCCTGCACTACACTGCGCGCCGAGATTCAAGCCAAAATACGGCCCGATGCGCCGCTGCTCACCAACCAAGGCCACGTCATCATGGATGGGGTGGATGCCGAGCTGGATGAGCTGCGCGGCCTAGCGTTTTCGGGAAAAGATTTCTTGCTCAAAATGCAGCAGCGCGAGCAAGCGGCTACGGGTATTTCTTCGTTGAAAGTAGCTTATAACAAGGTGTTTGGCTACTACCTCGAAGTCAGCAACGCCCACAAAAGCAAAGTGCCCGCCGAGTGGATTCGTAAGCAGACGCTGGTGAACGCCGAGCGCTACGTGACCGAAGAGCTGAAGACCTACGAGGAGAAAATTCTCAACGCCGAGGAGCAATTATTCGTCATTGAAAGCCGTATTTACCAAGAAGTGGTGCTAGCGGCGCTCGACTTTGTGAGCCAAGTGCAGCAGAACGCTCGTGCTGTGGGTGTGCTCGACTGCTTGGCCTCGTTTGGGGCCACGGCGCGGCAGTACCACTACGTGCAGCCGGTAGTGAACGACGGGCCTACGCTTGACATCAAAGCGGGTCGCCACCCGGTTATCGAGCGCCAGTTGCCGCCGGGCGAGAGCTACATCCCTAACGACATCTGTCTCAACCAAGATGAGCAGCAAATCGTGGTGATAACTGGCCCTAACATGGCCGGTAAATCGGCGCTGCTGCGCCAAACGGCGCTCATTGTGCTGTTGGCTCAGATTGGCTCATTTGTGCCGGCCGAGGAGGCTACCATCGGTATTATCGACAAGATTTTTACCCGTGTGGGAGCTTCCGACAACCTCAGCAAGGGCGAAAGCACCTTCATGGTGGAGATGACCGAAACGGCTTCTATTCTCAACAACCTCTCCGACCGCAGCCTGGTGCTGATGGATGAAATCGGGCGCGGCACTAGCACCTACGACGGTATCAGCATTGCGTGGGCCATTGTGGAGCACTTGCACAATACGCCCAAGGCACGGGCCAAAACGCTGTTTGCTACCCACTACCACGAGCTCAACCAGCTCGCCGACGACTGCCCTAGGGTGCGCAACTACAACGTAGCCGTGCAAGAGGCCGATGGCCGCGTGCTGTTTTTGCGCAAGCTGCGGCCGGGTGGTTCCGAGCACTCGTTTGGCATCCACGTGGCGCGCATGGCTGGCATGCCGCCCGCCGTGGTACTGCGTGCCAACGAAATAATGCACCACCTAGAGCAGGAGCGCACCCAAACCGGCCTGCCTGATGCCGTAGACCCCACGGCGCCCACCGACTTCGACGATGTGCTAGCTGGCCTCGACGAGGCGCCTAGGTCGGCCCAGCCCCGGCCCCGCGCCACGAGCGCCATGGCCACCCGACCCACGCTTCAGCTCAGCATGTTTGAGCCCGGTGACCCCAAGCTGGAGCAGCTACGCGAGCTCTTGCAAACGCTGGATATCAACACCCTGACGCCAATAGAAGCCCTGTTGAAATTGCAGGAGTTGAAGGGGTTAGTGTAAAAAGGAGAGCCCTAGGTTCGCTTTTTGAGCTGTAGCTCCCCTCGCCGCTTGTAGAACCCTTCCCGGATAGGGAGGCTACAAGCGGCGAGCTTGCTAGCACACTGGTGCTTCTACCTCAGGTAGTGCTTCCGCAGCAGTTGCATGGCGGCGGTGGCATCAGCCACGCACACGCTACAGTCCGTGCCCACGCCGTTCACCGGGCCCTCGTACTCCCACACGAAGGTCTTGGGAGTGGCGGTGCGGGCGGTGGCTACGCGCAGGGTAGTGCCGCTGGGCAACACGTAGAGGATACGGCGATTGGGAAACTGGACCTTGAAGCACGCCTGCCCGTTTAGTCGACCTAGGCCCGCATAGCGCAGCTGCGTATTGTTGCGGTCTTTGCCATGGGCATACTGCATGTCGGTGCGCCGGCCATCCTTGGTCCAGAAGCTAAAGTGCTCGTAGCTGGCCGTGCCCGGTTTGCCAAAATAATAATTGGCTACTTGGTTTTGGGCGTAGGCCGGGTGGGCGGCGAGCGTGCCCGCGCCCAGCGCAAGGACCAGAAGGCTAGTGAGAGCTTGGGAGTGCATAAGCGAGCAGGAAGCAAGGAAGCGGCGACAGTAGCAGTACGCAAAGCTGCGCGGGCTTGGCCAGGTAACGCCGTCAAAATGAGCGTGCCGCTGGTGAACCCAGCCAGAGTAGTAGGTGTTTCAAAGAATCCGCTCGCCTAGCAGTTAGCGTATAAGTCAGCTACCTAGCCTTTCTTTCTCACCAACTCATGACCAAGCTATTGTCGGCCATTCTCGGCCTCGGCGTACTTACTCTCAGTTCCTGCGGTTCGCAGCAGCCTGCCCAGGCGCAAACCAAAGCACCTGCACCGACCGCTGCCGCCCTCACGGCCTCTACAGCTGGCTTTGCACCCAAAAACACTGCGGGGCTGGCCCAGGCTACTTTCGCTGGCGGCTGCTTCTGGGCGCAGGAGGAAGCCTTTGAAGAACTGAAAGGCGTGAAGCAAGTGGTGAGTGGCTACGCTGGCGGCACCGTGGCGCATCCCAGCTACGAGCAAGTAGCTGGCCAGCAGACCGGCCACACCGAAACGGTGAATATCTATTACGACCCGAAGGTGATTAGCTACCAAACGCTGGCTACCGTCTTCTTCACAGCCAGCCACGACCCCACGCAGCTCAACCGCCAGGGCAATGACACCGGCCCCGAGTACCGCTCGGCGGTGTTTTACCGCACGCCGGAGGAAAAAAAGATAATCGAGCAAACCATTGCTAAGGTGAACGCCTCGAAGCAGTACGACGACAAAATCGTGACCCAGGTAGCACCCTTCAAGCAGTTTTGGGATGCCGAAGACTACCACCAAGGCTACTACCGCCTGCATCCCGAAAACCCCTACATCACTGCGGTATCGGCACGCAAGGTCGAGCACGTGCGCAAGCTGTTTCCGCAGGAGTTGAAGCAGGCGTTGTAAGCGGCGCGCTGCGCAATAAAAAGCCCCGGCAATCACGATTGCCGGGGCTTTTTATTGCTAAAGGCAAGCCTGCCATGACCTAGGTCACTAGCGTGCGCCCAGTGCTGGAAATTGCCGCCCAGCCGCGCGCCGATAGGGCATCGGCAAAGTGCTGGGTATCGAAGGGAACGTGCTTGGTAGCGCGCTGCATGATATTGTCAACCCCCATGCGGTTGAGGCCATCTTGCGACACAACGACGGCGAGGCGCTGCACACCGAGCTTAGCAAATTCGGGAAACCATACCTCGTTTATCCAATCCTGGTCGGCGGGCCGGATGGTGCGCAGCAGCACATTATTAGCAATATATCCCTTGATGAGGTGCTGGCGGGCCAGGCGCAGCACCTCTAGTAGGGAGGTGCGCAGCTGCTCCGAGTTGACGAAGCCCTGCCACTCGGTTTCGATGGTAGCGCCTACGGGGTCGTGGTGCAGCATCAGGTAAGAAGTATGATAAATGATGGGCATAAACCGCGAGCCGTAATAGTAGCGTAGTAAATACACGAAGCGTAGTCGCTTCAAAAGTACAGTGGAGGTTAGCTGATTTTGCCTGTCGCAAGGGCTGGCAGCTAGCTTATCTTTGGCAATGTCTTCCCTTTACGTTCCGGCGCGCCGGGCGTTACCTCGCGCTTATGCTGGCTTCTAAGCTGCCCGATATTGGGGTTAGTATCTTTTCGCAAATGACCGCCTTGGCCCAGGAAACTGGGGCGTTGAATCTGGCCCAGGGCTTTCCGGACTACGACCCGCCGCTGGCCCTGCGCGAGGCGCTGGCCCGCCACGCCATGGAGGCGGGTAGCCACCAATACGCGCCCATGCCAGGCCTGCCGCGGCTGCGCGAAGCCATTGCGGCGCAGATAGGGCGCTTGCAGCCCGACGCGCCAGCCCCCGACTCGGCTACCGAAATCACCATCACGGCCGGGGCTACCGAGGCACTGTACGCAGTGTTGGCCGCCGTCGTGCGTCCTGGCGATGAGGTTATTATTCTAGAGCCGGCCTACGACCTCTACGGGCCGGCCGTGCGGCTGCAAGGCGGGGTGCCGCGCTACGTACGCCTGCCCGCCCCCGACTTTCGGCCCGATTGGGACGCCGTGCGGGCTGCCCTAGGTCCGCGCACGCGCCTCCTTATGGTCAATACCCCGCACAACCCAAGCGGGGCTGTGTTCACGGCAGCCGACTGGGATGCGCTGGCCAACTTGCTCGATGGCACCGATGTGCTAGTGCTGTCCGATGAGGTGTACGAGCACCTAGTATTTGATGGCGTGCCACCGCGCAGCGCCCGCCAGCACCCCGCGCTGCGGGCGCGCAGCTTCGTACTGTCGTCGTTTGGCAAAACCTACCACGCCACAGGCTGGAAAGTGGGCTACTGCCTGGCGCCGCCCGCCCTCACGACCGAGGTGCGGCGGGTGCATCAGTTCGTGACTTTTGCCGTGAGCACGCCCACCCAGCACGCGCTGGCCGATGTGCTGGCGGCCGACTCTACCGACGCGCACGCCCGCGGGCTGGCCGCATTTTACCAAGCCAAGCGCGACGCTTTCCGGCACTTGCTGGCGGGCACCGGCTGGCAGCTTGCAGCCGTACCCGGCGGCTATTTTCAACTGGCGGGCTACCAGCACTATTCGCAGTCGGGCGACGTGGCGTTTGCTACCGAGCTGGCCCGTACCTGGGGAGTAGCCGTGGTGCCCGTTTCGGCCTTTTACCATGATGGCTACGACCCCGGCTTAGTGCGCTTTTGCTTTGCTAAAGAGCTAGTTACGCTAGAAGCCGCCGCTGCTCTATTGCGTCGATAAGGCAGTGCAAGCAAATTTTGCTTAGTACGAAGTTATTTATCGCCTAGGTCTTCGCTACTTGCACCCGTTTACTACTATTCGCTTTCCAAGATATTCGTACTCGTATGCCTGATTTTACCGTGTCGTTGGTGCAAACCGACTTGCATTGGCACGAACCCGCGGCCAACCGCACTGCTCTGACCGAACAGCTAGCTGCTGCGCTCGATGGCCCGGGCCTGACTGACCTGATTGTATTGCCCGAGATGTTCACCACCGGCTTTAGCATGGCTGCGGCTGCGCAGGCAGAGCCAGGCGAGGGGCTCACTTTGGATTGGCTACGCGAGCAAGCTGCCCGCTACGACGCCGTAGTTACGGGCAGCGTGATGCTCACCGAAGGCGGCCGCTACTATAATCGCCTGCTGTGGGTGCGCCCCGATGGCAGCTACAGCGCCTACGATAAGCGCCACTTATTCAGGATGGCCGGCGAACACCAAGTATATGCGGCCGGTACCGCCCGCCTAGTAGAGGAGTGGCGCGGCTGGCGCATTCAGCCGCTGGTGTGCTACGACCTGCGCTTTCCGGTGTGGAGCCGCAACTCGGCCGACGCGCCCTACGACCTGCTGCTGTACGTAGCCAATTGGCCGCACGCCCGCATCAATGCCTGGAAGGTGCTGCTACAAGCGCGCGCTATCGAAAACGTGGCCTACGTGGCCGGCGTAAACCGCATCGGCACCGATGGCCTAGGTGTCGAATACAGCGGCCACACTATGCTGCTCGACCCTAGGGGCGACTACCTGGCCCAGGCAGGCAGCATGCCTACCATCCTCACCCGTCGCCTTATGCAGCACCCGCTCCACGAGGCCCGCGAGCAGCTTTCGGCCCTGAGCGATGCCGATACCTTTGAGCTAAACTGAAGAAGCGAGTAAAAGGCCAGCGGGCCTTAAGCTCCTCTGCCTTTGCCTGGGTACTTACTTCATTATCAATTTTTGGTTGGCCGTAACGCCATCTGGAGTAGTGACTTGCACGATGTATAGGCCAGGGGCAAGGCCACGCACGTCGAGGCTACGGGTGCGCAGAACCGTAGCATCTTGGCGCACTAGGCGGCCCGTGAGGTCAAGCAAGCGCAAGCTGGTGGGCTGGGCCGTTTCGACAGTAACGGCCTCGGTGGGGCTGGCGGGGTTGGGGTACACGCGCACGGCCGCTACCACCTCGGTAGGAGACGTAGGCGGCTGGGTAGCTAGCACCGTGCGCTGCACGGGCAGGTAGCTCACTACGCCGCCCGTTTCGGTGCCGATATACAGCTCCGGAGTGCCATCCTGGTTGAGGTCGGCGGTGGCTGGCGCGTAGTGCAGCAGCGTGCCACGACCAAGCTGAGCGGCTTGGTAGCTGCTGGTTAGCTTATTGTATAGTAAGTCGGTGCGTTCCGTGAATTGGGGGCCTTGGTTGCGAAAATCACCGTAGTAGCGCACCGTGCCCGCCCCACTCACCGTGAGCAGGTCGGGGCGGCCGTCGCCGTCGAAGTCCGCTACCGTTGGGGCTAGGTTGATGAGGCGCGTGCCGTTGTTGCGCAGCTGGCCGTAATCGTTGTTAACCAGCACAAACAGGCTGTTGGTGGCCGTGCCGGCGCCTTGGTTGCGGTAGTAGCGCAAGCTGGAGCCTGGCTCGCTGGTATCATTGGTGCCGAGCAAAAGGTCGGTGTAGCCATCGCCATCGACATCGAAAAAGCAGGGCGTATCGCCCGCGTAGGTGGCTATAGCGCCAGTGCCGCCCGCGCCCTGCGGCCGGAAGTAGTCGTCGGTGGTGGCGTCAAAAATGGCCGCCTGCCCCGCGCCAGCTCGGTTGAGGCGGAAGCGTAGCCGGTTGCTACTGCCCGCGTACACCGAATACACGAGGTCGAGGGCGCCATCGCGGTTGAGGTCTACCAGCACTGGGCGCAGGCTCTCGAAGCGGCTGGTGGGCGTGCGCGCAGCCGTGGCTGCCAGCCCTAGGTAGTCGTCGGTGGCCAGTCGGAACACTGGGCGGCGGGCCGTGCCCACATTGCGGTAGTAATAGAGGCTGCTACGGTAGTAGCCATTCACAAGGTCGCCCTGCGAGCCTACCAGCATGTCGGTGAGCCCATCGCCATCGAGGTCGCCGAAGGTGGGGGCCGCGCCCTCGCTCACATCGAGCATCTCATTCTGCAAGAAGCCATCGCTCACTTGGCTGTAGGTGGGTAGAGCGCCCGCCCCACCGCTGCTGATGCGGTATTGCCGCACAGTGTGGCGCATGCTCACCCGGTCTTCCGCGTTAGTAACTTGGTTGGCGGCTATTACAAGGTCGGTCGTGCCATCGAGGTCGGCATCAAATAGATAAGGGGCCGGGTATACCGATGTAGCTAGCGGCGTGGCCAGCGGAAAAGTGCTGCTGATACCGCTCAGCGCAAAGCTGGCGGCGGTACTGCTACTGCCCGTGTTGAGTAGCCGCGAGAGCTGTGGGCAGTTGTCTCGCCCATCGAGCAGGTCAAGTACCCCGTCGCCGTTGAGGTCCACGAGCAGCACATTGTGGCCCATGCTATGCATGATTTTGGCCGCACCATCTACGGCACCCGGTGCTGGCCCCAATACGCGCTTGGCCTGGCACTGGGCCACGCCATTGGGCTGGTAGGAAGAGCAGTCGGGGCACGCCGAAAGCTGCCCCCAATAATTGGTAGCCTGCCGAAAAGAATTGAGGTCGGTACACGGACCAGTGCCCGTATTGAGGTACAGCTCTAGGTTGGTAGAAGACGAAAAGTCGTAGGTCAGAATATCGAGCCGGCCATCGCCATTCACGTCCTGCACGGCAGGTACGTTGTAGAAGCCTGAGTTTATGTTAACGCTGAGCGTACTGGTCAGGGCAAAGTCCAACTCTACCTTGGCCAGCGCAAACCTAAGGCCACCGCTGGCCACGCCCTCGTTGTGAAACACCCGAATATTGCCGCCCTCCACGTAGGTGAAGATGTCGGCCCGGCCGTCGCAGTCGTAGTCGCGCAAGGTTACCCAGCTGGCTAGGTCGGTCGGAAACGCATTTTCATACACCGGGGCATACTCCCAGTGCCGCCCGCCCCCCACCGAGGCTACGTTCAGAAAGGTATAGCTGCGCGATGCTTCGCGGTCAAACACATAGAGGTCGGGCTGGCCATCGCTGTTCAAGTCGATGTTGCTAAACTGTGGCGCATTGAGGCCACCTGCCCACGCGTGCGCTAGCGTATCGGTGCCCTGCACCAGCTTGGCCACGCTCCCAAACTCAAAGCCAAACCGGGCGCCCGTCGTTTGGGCCTGGGCCAGCGGCCCACTCCAAGATAGAACCCAGATAAGGAGCGGCAGCGGTAAGAAACGGGCCATGAGCAGAGAGAAAAAGCTAGGTTGAAAAGGCGGTGAATGCCTAACAACCAGAAGGTGAGCTTTTGCTTAGTAAACGGTGGGAAATGTAAAGTTAATTTAAGAGCTGGTAGAATACTTGGAGTTTGTAGGAAATCTGACTTTACTTTGTGCTAGTAATAATCATATTATAATGGATGAAAAAACTATTATTTACTGCAATAGTTATACTATCAGGAAATGCTGTTCGCGCTCAAAGCGTAGCTAATTACGTCACTGAAATAGTTACTGATTACGGAACATACTGGCGTAGTGGCGATGGCACCACCGGCAATGCGGCCATTAGCTCCGTTAAACCCGACAACTCGCACAACCTAGTAGCCTTCTCCCTGAATGGCAAGCGCTATTCTACCGGCGTCAATGATGCACTATTGACGACCAATGAACTGACTTATACTGCAGTCAGGTACCAAGGCTTAGCGGTAGCGGGGGCCACTACCATCAGCACCAATACCAAAGTGGGCCTAGGGCAGCTCTACGATAAGGTAAACAACGGGGCAAGCTCGCCGCCGCCCACCAGCGGCTATGAACGCTACCTGAGCGATGGCATTCAGGGCCTTGACCTAGGTACCGGAGTGGCTAATCTACCAGCAGGCACCCTTTCTTTTGCCGTTAATTCGGTAGCCCAAACGGCCATCGCCGACGGGGTGCCCGATGTGCTCGTGACCCAGTTTGCGTCGCCTGACAACGTGGGCGATAAATATCAATTCTTGGACGCTACTGGCAAGGCCGTGGGTAATGCCATCACGGTAGTGTTTACGAATGTGCCGATAGTAGGGAGCTGGATAGCTGATTTTTATGAGGCTTCGAAAAGCCCCATGACCCTAGAAAGCGCCTTTATTAATACGAGCCGCGACTTGCGCCTGTGGGCGGCCGACTTTTCCTCCTTTGGCATTACGGCCAGTGATTATACCCGCATCAAGAGCTTTCAAATAACCCTAAGCGGCAACAGCGACCAGGCATTTGTAGCCTATAACACGGCGGCACTCAGCATCCAGCCCCTGCCCGTAACGCTCACTGCCTTTACGGGCGTGGCCCAGGGGCACGCCGTGCACCTGAGCTGGCAGACTGCCAGCGAGCGCAACGCCGACACCTTTGTGGTAGAAGCCAGTGCCGATGGGCTAGCCTTCGCGCCAGTGGGCCGGGTGGCGGCGGCGGGCACCACTACCCAGGCGCAGCGTTATGCTTTTAGCTACCAGCCGCCGCAGCCCGGCCTAGGGTACTACCGCCTGCGCCAAGTAGACCAAGACGGCACTGGCCACTACTCGCCAGTAGTAGCCGTGCGCACGGGTGCGGCTGCGGTGGCAGTGTTCCCGAGTGTGTTCGACCAAGCGCTTACGGTGCGCGTGCCCGCCGCTGGGAGCCTCGCCTTGGCGCTACTAGCCCCTGATGGCCGCATGCTGCACCAGCAGCAGTTGGCCAACTCGCCTGCCCAAGAGCTAGCCCTGCCCGGCTTGGCCGCGCTGCCACCCGGCCTCTACCTGCTGCGCGTGGTGCTCGATGGCCAAGCCAGCCTGCACCGTGTGGTCAAGCAGTAGCCGCTATATACCGACCTAGGGCCCACCTTTGCGGCCGCAATGACGACGACGCCCCTCTACGCCCACTACCTCGCTGCCCAAGGCCAGGTCAGCACCGATTCGCGCCAGCCCCAGCCGGGCACGCTCTTTTTTGCCCTTAATGGCCCGAGTTTTCGCGGGGCGGCCTTCGCTGCCGGCGCGCTGGCCAAAGGCGCCCGCCACGCCGTGGTAGATGATGAGGCGCTGGCGGCCCACGACCCGGCGCACTATACCTACGCCCCCGACCCGCTGGCCGCCCTGCAAGCCCTGGCTCAGGAGCACCGCCGCCAATTTCGGGGCCCGGTCTTGGCCGTAACGGGCTCTAACGGCAAGACCACAACCAAGGAGCTGCTGACGGTGGTGCTGGCTCAGAAGTACAACGTGCTGGCCACGATTGGCAATCTTAACAACCACATCGGTGTGCCGCTCACGCTGCTGCGGCTGCGCCCCGAGGCGCACGACTTTGCCGTTATTGAGATGGGCGCCAACCACCGGGGCGAAATCGCCGACTACTGCCAGTGGGCCGAGCCTACGCATGGCCTCATCACCAACATCGGCAAGGCTCACCTCGAAGGCTTTGGGGGTGAGGCCGGCATCGCGCTGGGCAAAGGCGAGTTGTTCGACTACCTAGCGGCCAATGAAGGCACTGCCTTCGTCAATACCCTCGATGCTAAGCTGCCGGGCTTAGCGATAGCGGTGCCGCACCGCGTCACGTACCCCCAGCCCGGCGATACCTATCCAGCGGCCTTGCTGGCCGCCAACCCAGCCCTGCGCCTGCGCCTAGGAACTGACACCGAGGTGGAGGCACAGCTCACCGGCGACTATAACTTTCCAAACCTAGCGGCGGCGGCGGCCGTGGGTGCCTTTTTTGGCGTGCCTGCCGTGGCGGTAGCCGCTGCCCTGGCCGCCTACAGCCCGCAAAACAACCGCTCGCAGCTCGTGCGCACCGACCGCGGCAACGACTTGCTTCTCGACGCCTACAATGCTAACCCTAGCAGCATGGCCGCCGCCTTGCGCAGCTTTGCGCAGCGGCCCCTAGGTGCTGGGCAGGGCCGGCTGGCTATCCTGGGCGATATGTTTGAACTCGGCGAAACCAGCACGGCCGAGCATCGCGCCCTTGGCGAACTGCTAGCCCACCTAGGGCTGAACGAGGTGGTGCTCATCGGCCCGCTAATGCAAGCGGCTGCCGAGGCGCAGCCGGCCGCTCATCACTTTACCGATAAAGTCACCGCTGCCGAATGGCTGGCTCAGCAAACCATAGCGGGCCAGTTCGTCTTGCTGAAAGGCAGCCGCGGCATGGGCCTAGAAACGCTGCTGCCGTTGCTATGAGGTAGCTAACAGGTAGTAGCCACTCGGTAGGGTAACCGAATGGCTATTGCCTGTTTAGCTGAGTTAGAATGGGCTTTCCAGCTCGGCCAGCGTCGGCAGGATGGCATCCTTGGGCGACACCAGTGCCTCGCCCTGGAAGCCCCAATCGATACCTAGGGCAGGGTCGTCCCAGCGCAAGCCGCCCTCAACACCAGGGGCGTAATACTCCGAGCACTTATAGAGAAACAACGTGTTGTCTTCCAGCGCCACGAAGCCGTGTGCGAAGCCAACGGGCACGTAGAGCGCATTGCCCAGCTCAGCCGAAAGCAGCGCTTTGGCGTGCTGGCCGTAGGTGGGCGAGTCGCGGCGCAGGTCTACTATCACATCAAGGGCGCGGCCCTGGGCTACGCGCACTAGCTTGGCCTGGGCATGCGGGGGCTTTTGAAAGTGCAAGCCCCGCAGGGTGCCGGCCTTCGAGCTGCTCTGGTTGTCCTGCACCCAGTCGAGGTGCGGTAGGCCCAGCGCTTCCATGGTGCGGGCGCTGAAGCTCTCAAAAAAAGCGCCGCGCGGGTCGCCAAAAATGCGGGGCCGAAACTCTAGCGGGCCGGCAATAGGGTAGGTGATAACTTCCATAAAGTAGGCGCAAATAAAGGAGGTAGTGCGTTTGGGTAGTGGCTAGCGGCCGGCTTCGGCCACAGCAGTCAGGTACTCGCGCAGCACAAGCTGCTCATCAAATTTTTCTTCGGCGAGCTCGCGGCTCGCGGCGCCCATGACAGCCAGGCGCTCGGGCGGCAGCTGGGCCATTTGCAGTAGCTTGGCGGCTAGGTCATCGGCCGAGCGCACCTGGCAGAGGTAGCCATTGCGGCCGTGCTCTACAGTTTCGCGGCAGCCAGGTACGTCGGTGGTTACTAGAGGCTTGCCGCAGGCGGCGGCTTCGAGCAGGGTTTTGGGCGTGCCTTCGCGGTAGCTGGGCAGCACCACGCAGTCGGCGCGGTGCAGGTGCTCGGCCACGTTGTCGGAGGTGCCTAGGTGCTCAACGTTGCCCTCCGTGAGCCACTGCTTGAAGGTGGCCCTGGGCACGCCCACACCGCCCGCCTCATCGAGGCTGCCGAGCAGCTGCACCCGCACCTTATCAGCTCCTAGGGTGGCCCGCAGCTGCCGCGCCGCCTCGAAGTACTCCACAATACCCTTTTCGTAGAGCACCCGCGCTACCATGAGGAAGGTAAAAGGCTCACTGGCCTGTTTCTCCGATGCAGGCGTGGGCCGGAAGCGCGCTAAATCGACGCCCGAGCCCGGCACCAGGCCCGTACGCTCGGGCCGGATGAGGCCGTAGCGGATAAATAATTCGCGGTCGTCGTTGTTCTGAAAAAATACCTTGTGCGGAAACCGAAATGCGAAGCGGTACAGCCCACGGGCCACCTTGCTCACCAGGTTCTCGATAAGGAAAACGGTACCTAGGCCGCTCACATTATTGATGCTGGCCACGCCCGCCAGCTTGGCCGCCAGTGTGCCGTAGATGTTAGGCTTGATAGTAAAGTGCAGCACCACATCGGGGCGCTCGCGCTTGTAAATAGCAAGAAAACGGCGCGTTAGCTGGGCATCCTTGATAGGGTTGGTGCCCTTGTTCTCCATCAGGATGGGCACGTAGCGGCAGCCTAACTCACTCTCCAAACGCGCCGAATAGGCATCGGGCGGCGCAATGGCCAGCACCTCGTGGCCGGCGGCTTGCAAGGCCTTGACGAGGCCGCGGCGAAAGTTCCAGATGTTCCAGGAGGTATTGATAACTACAGCAACGCGCACAGGTCTAGGGTAACTTAAAGAATAGGATAACGGAGCAAAGGTCGGGCGCAGAAGCGGCGCGGGCGCTACTCAGCTCAAGCGGATGGTTACTTTCGGCGCAGTTTTCGCGTTAGGAATTTGCTATGAATAGGTATAAAACCATAAGTCTCGTGCTGAGTCTGCTTGCTTGGAGCACTAGTGTTCAGGCCGCTCCGCCTGCCCCCGGACAATTAATTTTTCAAAAAAACTGCCAGCGTTGCCACGGCAAAGATGGCCGCCTGGGCCTAAACGGCGCCCATGACCTTACCAAAAGCAACCTTAACACTATGGGGCGCACCTATTTGGTAACGAATGGGATGGGGAAGATGCCGAGTTTTAGCAAAACCCTGACCCCACAGCAGGTAGCGCAGGTAGTGGCCTACTCGCTGACGCTGAAGTAGCCGACTAGCCCTGCAACCGCCGCCACGCCGCCGGTATCTAGGAATAGAATTGTGCTGAGTATCAATAAATTTTGATTACTTCGCGTTATTCTGCTATTCCTAGATACTTGCTTGTATGAAACACACTTTCCTACTAGGGGCGTTGTTGGCCCTGGGTCTGCCTGCCCGGCCATTGCTGGCCCAAACCGCCGCTGCCTTGCCCGCGGGCGTCACGCAAGTGACGTCGGTGGAGGGCATTACCGAATACAAGCTGCCTAACGGGCTGCGGGTGCTGCTTTTCCCCGACCAGTCGAAGGCCACAGCCACGGTCAATATCACCTATCTGGTGGGCTCGCGGCACGAGGGCTACGGCGAAAGTGGCATGGCGCACTTGCTGGAGCACATGGTGTTTAAGGGCTCGACCAAGCACATCAATATCCCGCAGGAGCTGACCGAGCACGGCGCCAACCCCAATGGCACGACCTGGCTCGACCGCACCAACTACTTCGAAACTTTTACCTCGACCGACGAGAATCTTAAATGGGCCTTGGACCTAGAGGCCGACCGCATGGTCAATTCCTTCATCGCCAAGAAGGACCTCGACAGCGAGTTTAGCGTGGTGCGCAATGAGTTTGAGAGCGGCGAAAACTCGCCCAGCCGCGTGCTCATGGAGCGCGTAATGAGCAGCGCCTACCTGTGGCACAACTACGGCAAATCGACCATCGGCTCGAAGGAAGATATTGAGCGCGTGCCGATTGATAACCTTAAGGCGTTTTACCAGCGCTACTACCAGCCCGACAACGCCGTGCTGCTGGTAGCCGGTAAGTTTGACCCCGCCAAGACGCTGGCGCTCATCAAGCAGGACTTCGGCCCCATTCCGAAGCCTACCCGCGTGCTGGCCCCCACCTACACCACCGAGCCCACCCAGGATGGCGAGCGTAGCGTGACCCTGCGCCGCCCTGGCGATACCCAGGGCCTGGCCGCGGCCTACCACGTGGTGGCCGGCGCCCACCCCGACTATGCCGCCACCGACGTGCTGGTCGATGTGCTCACCAACCAGCCCTCGGGCCGCTTGTATAAGGCCTTGGTCGAAAGCAAGAAAGCCGCCAGTACCTGGGGCTTCACGCCCACGCTGCACGACCCTGGCTTTGCGTATTTCTACGCCGATGTGCGCCAGGGCCGCTCGCTTGACTCGGCCCGCACGGCTATGCTGGGTGCCCTCGATGCCGTGGCCCGCACCCAACCGCCCACGGCCGAAGAAGTAGCCCGCGCCAAAACTAAATTGCTTAAGGACATTGAGTTGCTTTTTCAGAAAAGTGATGACCTAGGGCTGACCCTGAGCGAATACATTGCTACCGGCGACTGGCGCTTGGTGTACCTCTACCGCGACAACCTGCGCAAAGTGACGGCCGCCGACGTGCAGCGCGTGGCCGCCGCCTACCTTAAGCCCAGCAACCGCACGGTGGGCCTCTTCGAGCCCGACAACAAGCCCGACCGCACCACCGTGCCCGCCTCGCCCGACGTAGCAGCGCTGGTGAAAAACTACAAAGGCGAGCCCGCCATCGCGGCGGGCGAAGCCTTCGACGCCTCGCCTACCAACATCGACGCCCGTACCAAGCGCGGCCAGGAGAAGAATGGCCTCAAGTATGCCTTGCTGCAAAAGCAAACCCGCGGCAACTCGGTGAATGCTGAGTTGAAACTGCGCTACGGCACCGAGGCCTCGCTCACGGGCAAGCCCGGCGTGGCCGAGCTCACGGCGGCCATGCTCCAGCGTGGTACCAAAACGCGCACCTACGCCCAGATTCGGGATGCTTTCGATAAGGCCCAGGCGCAGGTGTACTTCTACGGCGGTGGCCAAACAGCCACGGCTGGCATCCAAACCGATAAGGCGCACCTAAACAGCGTGCTAGACATTGTGCTCGATTGCCTGCGCAACCCCACCTTCCCGGCCGATGAGTTTGAGAAGCTCAAGCAGGCGCGCCTAGCCGACCTAGAGTCGCAAAAACAAGAGCCCCAGGCGCTGGCCTATAACCTTGCCAATCGCCTAAGCTCGCCTTATCCTAAGGGCCACCCCTTGGAAACCCTTTCGTACGACGACGAGATTGCCGCCATCAAGGCGATTAAGATTGAAGACGTGCGCGCGTTCTACAAGCAGTTTTACGGCGCCCAAAGTGCCACGCTGGCCGTGGTGGGCAGCTTCGACGAGCCGGCCCTGCGCCAGCGCCTCGACAAGCAGCTAGGTACTTGGAAAGCTAGCACTCCCTACGCGCGCATTCCGCAGCGCGTGTTCAGCGGCACGGCCCAGAGCCAGGCTTTGCAAACCAACGACAAGGCCAACGCCATGTTCGTGGCTATGATGAAATACCCACTGCGCGATGACTCGCCCGATTATGCGGCCCTGTACATGGCCAACTACATCCTAGGCGACGGCTTTCTGAACTCGCGCCTTGCCACCCGCATCCGCCAGAAAGAGGGGGTGAGCTACGGTGTGGGCTCCTACATGTACGCTGATGACAACGACGAAGTGGGCGGCTTCGGGTCGTACGCCATCTACAACCCCGACAACTCGGCCCGCCTAGAGCAAGCCTATAAGGAAGAAGTAGAGCGCTTGCTCAAAGACGGCGTCACGGCCGATGAGCTGAAAGCTGCCAAGTCGGCCGCGCTGCAAAATTTTCAGGTGCAACGCTCGCAAGACCGCAACCTGGCCAGCACCTGGGCGCAATACCTCACCAAGGCTGAGGGCCGCACCTTCGCCTACGACGCCGAGCTTGACCGCCGCATCGCGGCCCTCACGCCCGAGCAAGTGAGTGCTGCCGCTAAGAAGTACCTAGATTACTCCAAGTTAACCATCGTAAAGGCTGGGGATTTTGCCCGGAGCGCTAAGCCTAAGGCTTCGGCGCCGTAGCCAAAGCAGTAGTCAGTCAGCATGGTTGACCGCTCACCCAACCTAGCAAAAGGGCTGTTCTACTCGGTAGGGCAGCCCTTTTGCTACCTAGGCAGGTAAGCGCCACGTAAGGATGCTACTTTGTTACCCTGTAGGTAGCACAGCGTATAATATGCGTTCGTTATTCAACGAATCTGCTATAATTGGTGTTACCTATTTGACACACTAAACCTGCCCTCTATTCTTCGCATGTCAAAATCGAAAGACAACAACGGCCAGGGCAGCACCCGGCACCAAGGCGCTACCGATAGCACCCCGGCCCGCCGCGATACCAAGCTGCCTAGCCACCTTCTCAAAAGCACTAAAACCTACGCCACGGCCAAAGAGCGCGAAACCGCTGTGCTCGTGAGCGTGCCCCCGCGCCGCCAAAGCGATGCGCAAACTACCGAATATCTTGATGAGCTGGCCTTTCTGATTGAAACGGCCGGCGCTGAAGCTACCAAGCGCTTCGTGCAGAAGCTCGAAAAGCCCGACATCCGCACCTACGTGGGTGAGGGCAAGCTAGCCGAGCTGAAGGCCTACGTGACGCACGAGAAAAGTAGCATGGTCGTATTCGACGATGACCTGTCGCCCTCGCAGCTACGTAACCTAGAGGCCGAATTGAAGGTGAAAATCGTGGATAGGTCGCTGCTCATTCTCGACATTTTTGCGCTGCGGGCCAAGTCGGCCACGTCGCGTACGCAGGTCGAGTTGGCGCAGTACCAGTACTTGTTGCCCCGCCTCACCGGCCTCTGGACTCACTTGGACAAGCAGCGCGGTGGCGTGGGCATGAAGGGCCCTGGTGAAACGGAAATCGAGACCGACCGACGCATCGTGCGCGACCGCATTGCTTTCCTCAAGGAAAAGCTCGAAGACCTCGACAAGCAGGCGCACACCCAGCGCAAGACTCGCACCAACAGTATTCGGGTGGCGCTGGTAGGCTATACTAACGTGGGCAAATCCACGATAATGAACCTGCTCGGCAAAGCGGAAGTATTCGCCGAAAATAAGCTCTTCGCCACCGTCGATGCTACGACCCGCAAGGTGGTGCTCGACAACCACGTACCCTTCTTGCTATCCGACACGGTAGGGTTCATTCGCAAGCTGCCCACCAAGCTTATCGAGAGCTTTAAGAGCACGCTCGACGAGATACGGGAGGCCGACTTGCTGATTCACGTAGTCGATATTTCGCACCCGGCCTTCGAGGAACACATTGAGGTAGTGAATGAAACGCTTCGCGAAATCGGGGCTTCGGACAAGCCTTCTTTATTGGTGTTCAATAAAATAGACCAGTACAAGGCCGACGCCGACCCGATACCCAACTTCGGCGACGACGACCCCGACCAGGAGTTTCCGACCGACTTTGAGGAGCCTGCCGCTCGCCCGCCGTTGGAGCAGTTGCAGGAAACCTATATGGCCCGCCTGCACGACCCGGTGGTATTTATTTCGGCGCAGCAGAAGGAGAACATTGAGGCCCTGCGCGAAATGCTAGGCCGCAAAGTGGCCGAGCTATACCAAGTGCGGTACCCCTACAGCAACCAGCAGTACGGACAGTACGACGCCGTAGCGGAGTAGCCGAACCTAGGAAAAAGAAAAGCGGCCCGGACATATGTCCCGGCCGCTTTTCTTTTTCCTAGGTTCGACCTTTGCCGCATGCACACCCTAGACCAGCTGCGCGCCGGGCAGCTAGCGGGCGCCACGCGCCTCGACCTCTCGGCCGGCCTCACCGAGTTTCCGGCCGAAATATTCGACCTAGCCGACTCGCTCGAAATTCTCAACTTGTCGGGCAATGCGCTCTCGGCACTGCCCGCCGACCTGCCTCGCTTGCGCAAGCTGCGCGTCTTATTCTGCTCCGACAATCAGTTTACGGCCGTGCCCGAGGTGCTTGGCCAGTGCTCACAGCTGAGCATGATAGGCTTCAAGGCCAATCAGATACGTACGCTGCCGGCCGCTGCCCTGCCGCCCCAGCTACGCTGGCTCATCCTCACCGACAACCAGCTAGCCGAACTGCCGCCCGAAATCGGCAACTGCCTACACTTAGAAAAGCTGATGCTGGCCGGCAACCAGCTCACGGCCCTGCCCGACACTTTGGCCCATTGTACCAACCTAGGGCTGCTGCGCATCGCGGCCAACCAACTTACCGACCTGCCCGCTTGGCTGCTCACACTGCCTAGGCTGAGCTGGCTGGCCTATGCGGGCAACCCATTTGGCGCGGCAGCCGAGGCCGCTGTGGTAGCCCAGCATCCTATTGCTAGCATTGCGTGGGCGCAGTTGCGCATCGAGCAGCAACTAGGCGAGGGGGCATCGGGCGTCATCTATCGGGCCGCGTGGCACCGCGGCGCGGCGGTGCCCACCGAGGTAGCCATCAAGCTATTCAAGGGTGCCGTTACCAGCGATGGCCTGCCGCACAGCGAGATGGCTGCCTGTATTAGCGCCGGCGCGCACCCCAACTTGATTGCCGTGAAAGGTAAAATAGCTGAGCACCCAACTGGAGCCGAGGGCTTGGTACTAGAGCTCATCGACCCGGCATTTCGCAACCTAGGGGGCCCGCCTAGCCTGGCCAGCTGCACCCGCGACGTGTATGCACCCGGCACGGTGTATAGCCTTTCGGCGGCCCTGCGAATAGCCCTAGGTATCGCCGCCGCCGCGGCACATCTGCATACGCAGGGCATCATGCACGGCGATTTGTACGCCCACAATATTCTATACACCGAGGCTGGCGAAGCCCTCCTGGGCGACTTTGGCGCAGCCTGTTTCTTTGACCTAGCCGACCTAGGTCGTGCCGAAGCATTGCAGCGGCTAGAGGTGCGCGCCTTTGCTTGCCTCCTCGAAGACCTGCTAACCCACTGCCCCGAAGCCGCCGCTGTGCCAGCGGTACACCACGCTTGGCAGCAGCTCCAGCAGCGCTGTGCTCAGCCCGACGTTGCAGCACGGCCCCTGTTTGCCGAGATAGTGCAGGAACTAGCGGGCTGGGTAGCCGTACCTGCCTAGCTACGCCGAACCTGCGTGCTACCTAAGTTGAAAGCCGACCCCATGTGGGTCGGCTTTTTCATTAACAGGGCTTATGCAAAAAGCGCTTGTCATTGCGAGCGCAGCGAAGCAATCGCATCAGGATGAGCTATGCAGGTGTGCTTGCTTCGCTACGCTCGCAATGACCGATTCTTTTGGGTTAGTTCTAATCAAATAAGCGAGAAATAGCTGCTTCTTTTGAAAGGCTTTCTGAGTAGTTTTTGAAGCTGATATTTTTTCGGTAAACAGAAAGTGAGTTTAAAACGGATGGGCTAGGATTAGAAGTGGAAAAGCTGGGCAATCACCGTGTTAGGTAAGCGGAAAAGTCAATTTTTTTCGATAGGTTTGGACTATCTCCACTTCCTTTTCCAAACCTGTTTAATACATGAAAAAACTCGTTTACTCACTCTTATCGGGACTTGCTTTCGTAGGCCTAGCTGGCCCCGCCGCCCAGGCGCAGCAAATGCCGGAGCGCCGCCAGTGCGCTACCATGGAAGTGCTGGCTGCCCAGCTGGCCGCCGACCCTAGCTACGGCGCTCGTCTGCAAGCCATCGACCAGCAGGCTACCGTGTACGCGGCCAAGAAAGCCGCTAATTCCGCGCAGCGGACCTCATCGAGCATCATCGTCACCATTCCGGTGGTGGTGCACGTGCTTTACAACACGGCCGCGCAGAACATCAGCGATGCGCAAGTGCAGTCGCAGCTCGACGTACTCAACGCCGATTTTCACCGCTTGAACGCTGACCTCAGCAAGGTGCCGGCTGCCTTCACTAGCCTCATCGGCGACGCGGGTGTGCAGTTTGTGCTGGCCAAGCGCGACCCCAACGGCAACGCCACCAGTGGCGTCGTGCGCAAAAGCACCACCGCCACCAGCTTCGACAGCAGCGACAAGATGAAGTATAGCAGCAGCGGCGGCGACGATGCCTGGCCTGCGGCGTCGTACCTCAACCTCTGGAGCTGCAACCTAGGCGGCGGCCTGCTGGGCTACGCGCAGTTTCCGGGTGGCGCAGCGGCCACTGATGGCGTGGTTATCGTGTACTCGGCCTTCGGCAGCGGCGGCTCGGCGGTGGCGCCTTATAACCTAGGGCGCACCGCCACCCACGAAGTGGGCCACTGGCTGAACCTGCGCCACATATGGGGCGATGCCCGCTGCGGCAATGACCTAGTGGGCGACACGCCCACCCAGCAAACCAGCAACTACGGCTGCCCCACGTTTCCGCACGTCACGTGCTCGAACGGCAGCAGCGGCGACATGTTCATGAACTACATGGACTACACCGACGATGGCTGCATGCAGATGTTTTCTAGTGGCCAGGGCGACCGTATGGATGCCTTGTTTGCGGCCGGTGGCTCGCGTGCGGCACTGCTCAGCTCGCAGGGTGGGGTAGCCCCGGGCACCAGCCCTACGCCCACGCCTACGCCCACCCCCACACCTAGCGTGGTGTATTGCGCCAGCCAAGGTACTGCTGCCAGCCAGTATATCGACTATGTGAAGCTGGGCAGCATTAGCCGCACCAGCGGCAATGATGGTGGCTACTACAATGGCACTGCGCTGAGCACCAGCGTAGCTACTGGCTCAGACCAAACCATCAGCTTCTCAGCAGGATTTGCCAATAAAGCTGCTACGGTGTACTTCGACGTGTACGCCGACTGGAACCAGAATGGCAGCTTTGGCGATGCGGGCGAAACCCTCGTAATGGCTGCTGGCAGCTCTAGCAAGACTACGCGTAGCGCCACCTTCAAGGTACCAGCTACTGCCACCCCGGGCACCACCCGCCTGCGCGTAGTGATGAGCGCGAGCAGTGCCACCACCAGCTGCGGCACCTACAGCGCCGGCGAAACCGAGGACTACGCCCTCACCGTAACCAGCGGCGCGGCCACGCGCCTAGGTAGCCCCGCCGACCACTACACTATCTACCCCAACCCGGCCACCGATGTGCTGAGCATCGAGCGCCCCGCCTCGGCCGATGCTAGCCAGCCCCTGCGCGTGCATGTGTATGACCTGCGCGGTGCCGAGGTAGCCGACCTGCCGCTCACCAATAATCAGTTGCGCGTGAATACTCTGAGCCAGGGCGTGTACCTGCTCACCGTGAGTGATGGCACTACTACCTCACATCACCGCTTTGTGAAGCAGTAAGTAAAACGCTCGCACTACCTCCTACCTAAAAAGGCCTGCCGCAAGTGGCAGGCCTTTTTAGGTAGGAGGTAGTAGGGGAGGCCCGGCCACCTAGGGCGTCGAGGTGGGCAGCTTGGCGGCCAAGGTTTTACCTAGCTCTTCGCCCCGCACGTTTTTGGCGACGATGCGGCCATCAGGACCCACTAGTAGGTTTTGGGGCACACTCTGGATGCCATAGAGTACCGCTACTTCGTTCTTCCAGAACTTGAGGTCTGAGACATGCGTCCAGGTCAGGTGGTCATTCTCGATGGCTTTCAGCCACGCATCGCGGCCGGTAGACCGGTCGAGTGACACGCCCAGCACCGTGAAGTTGCGGGTTTTGTATTGATTGTAATTGGCCACCACATTGGGGTTTTCCTGGCGGCAGGGCCCGCACCAGCTAGCCCAGAAATCGACCAGCACGTACTTGCCGCGGAAGTCAGAAAGCTTCACTGGCTTGCCATTTACGTCGTTTTGAGTAAAGTCTGGGGCCAGTGCCCCAACGGCCGTGAGCTTGGCCGCTGCCAGCTTGGTCGCAAAGTCTTGGCCGGGCGCACTATTGCGCACGGCCGGCGCCAGGGCCATAAACAGCGGCTCGGCCGTGGCGGGGTCGATGGCATAGCCTGTGTAGCGGTCGAGCGCAGTCAGGCTCACGATGCTCTGCGGCGAGGCTTTAATAAACGCGGCCAGTAGTGGTTTCTGGGTCTCTTGTAGGGCCTCGTACTGCTTGTCCAGCGCTTCGATAAAGGCTTTATCCTGGCGCTGCTCGGGGGTGGCGGCATCATACCTAGCCCTGAATTTTTCTAGCTGTACCGCGACGGGTTTGAGAGCCGCCGTTAGCCGGGCATTATCGGCGTTGAGTGGGGTACCTAGGGCGGTGGCATTAAGGAGAGAGTCGGGGCTGCTTACTTTCGTAGTGCCCGGCTCTAGGTAAACGAGCAGCGGCTGAGGTACGCGCTGGCCCCGCTTGGGGTGCCGAAATGCCGGTAGCTCCTTGGGCCCGATTGCAAATAGCCCGGCCATTGTGCCCGCTGGTGCCGTGCCCCGGAATGCAAACTTGCCGTCCTTAATCTGGGCCGAATCGGGCCTGCCGCTGGGCGTATCGTAGAATAGGTAGGCCATACCCGTGGCCGGGCTGCCTAGCTTGCCCTGCACCTTATAGGGCGCTAGCTTTTGCGGGCTGGCTGCTATGGTGGAGGGTGGCGGCGGTGGCGGCGGGGCCTGGCCCCAGGCCAGCACTGGGCCGAGCAGGGCCAGCGCAGCAGTGGTCGAGAAGAAGTGAGTTTTCATACCAACAATGTACAACCTAGGGACATGGTTTTGGTGGGTTGGTTTACACGCAATTGCCTAGCTTCGCACCATGAAAACCTTGTACCTGATGCGCCATGCCAAGTCGAGCTGGAGCTTTGATGACCTGAGCGACCGCGAGCGCCCTCTCAACGACCGGGGCCGCGACGATGCCCCCCGCATTGGCCAGGCCCTGGCCAAGCGCCAGATTACGCCCAGCCTCTTCGTAAGCTCGCCGGCAGTGCGTGCCCTCAGTACGGCCGTGCTCGTAGCCCGCGAGGTCAGCTACCCGCACGATAAAATTCAGGTAGAGCCTGCCCTGTATGAGGCCGACCTCGACACGGTAGTAGCCGTTATTCGGGAGCTGCCCGACGAAGCCACTTCGGCGTTGCTTACTGGCCACAATCCCACCTTTACCGATGTGGCCAACTACCTCTCGCCCTCGCCCTTGAGTGGTGAGCTGCCCACAGCTGGCCTCATGTGCCTGCGCTTTCTGGTCGACCACTGGGCCGAGGTAGGGCCGGCCAATGCTGAGTTCTACTTTTACGAATACCCCAAGAATGTCAATTAATTAGAGCGTATGAATTAAAAATTACGAATTGGTAAAAGCTGAGCATTCGGCTGCCACGGGCACCGTATTTGCGTAAGAGGCACCTAGGTCGGGCAGGCTATGCCCCACTCATGATTCATACTTTCTAATTCATACTTCCTTGAAGACTCTGCCCCGCGACCTGAGTTGGCTGCGTTTCAACGCCCGCGTGCTCCAAGAAGCCCAGTGCGCCGACGTGCCGTTGCTCGAGCGCCTCAAGTTTCTGGCCATCTTTTCCAGCAACCTCGACGAGTTTTTTAAGGTGCGGGTGGCCACGTTGCGGCGCCTAGTCAAGCTCAAGAAAAAGACGCGTGCCCAGCTGCAAGCCAAGCCTAAGCGCGTATTAGCCGAGGTGCTCGAAGAGGTGCACCGCCAGCAAGAGGAGTTTGGGCGCACCTTCCGCGAGCAGGTGCTGCCGGCCCTAGGTGCAGCGGGCATCCAATTATTAAGCGCGGAGGACCTGACCGAGGCGCAGCAAGCCTGGGTGCAGCAGTACTTCGAAAAAAACGTGCGCGACCTGCTCTCGCCCGTAGTGCTCGACGAAACCCTGCACCAGCTTTTTCTGAGGGACCAGGCTGTGTACCTCACCTTCCACCTGACCAAGCCCCAGGCCAAGACCAAAAAGGCCAATGCCGAGCGCGTGGTGCTAATGGAACTGCCCACCAAGCGCCACGGCGGCCGCTTTGTGGCACTGCCCGGTGGCGCCGGCACTCCCGACGACCCGCACCAAGTATTGTTTCTGGATGACGTGGTGCGGGTGGCGGCGGGTAGTCTGTTTCCGGCCTACAAATCGGTGCAGGTCAACGCTATCAAGCTCAGCCGCGACGCCGAGATTGATATCGCCGAGGAAGTGTCGGACGACTTGCTGGCCAAGATTCGTAGCAGCCTAGCCAAGCGTGCCACCGGCTACCCGGCCCGCCTGCTCTACGACCCCGAGACGCCCAAGGAAGTGTTGCGCGCCATCAAGCAGAAAACGGGCATTGCCGATGAAGAGCTGGTGGAAGGTAGCCGCTACCACAACTTTCGCGACTTTTTCGGTTTTCCTACCTTTGGGCGCACCGACCTGCTAAACCCCGAGTGGCCCGAGCTGCCGCACCCCACGCTACCGCGCACCGGCCCGCTGCTGCCTGCCATTGCGCAGCGCGACCACCTGCTGCACGTGCCCTACCAGTCGTTCGACGCCGTGCCGCGCCTGCTGCGAGAAGCGGCCGCTGACCCGAGCGTGAGCAGTATCAGCATCACGCTCTACCGGGTGGCACCCAAAAGCGCGGTAGCCAAAGCCCTTCTCAAGGCCGTGAAGAATGGCAAGCAGGTAACGGCCGTGGTAGAGCTGAAAGCGCGCTTCGATGAGGAAAGCAATATGCACTGGGCCGAAAAGCTCCAGCGCGCTGGGGCGCACGTTATTTTCACGCCCCCCGAACTCAAGTGCCACGCTAAGCTGCTGCTTATCAACCGCCGGGAAGGCGCCGATAGTGCCCTGCGCCGCTACGCCTACCTCAGCTCGGGCAACTTCAACGAGGCCACGGCTGGCCTCTACGCCGACCACGCCTTGTTCACGGCCAATGCGGAGATTGCGGCCGAGGTTGACCAAGTGTTCCGCTACTTCCAGACCGGTGAGGAGCCCGCCAATTTGAAGCACTTGTTGGTGGCGCCCTTCACCCTACGCAAGCAACTGCTCAAGCTCATTGCCGCCGAAGCGGCTAATGCCCGCAAGGGCAAGGAGGCTTACATCCTGCTGAAAGTAAACTCCCTAGAAGACCCTGGCATGATAGCGGCGCTTTACGAGGCTAGCCAAGCTGGCGTGCGTGTCGAGCTGCTCATTCGGGGTATCGGTAGCCTGGTACCCGGCCAGCCGGGGCTGAGCGAAAATATTAGCCAGCGCGGCCTCATCGACCGGTATTTGGAGCATGCCCGCATCTATGTGTTTGCAAACGGCGGCACGGAGAAAGTCTATCTCTCATCGGCCGACTGGATGACCCGCAACCTCGACCGGCGCGTGGAGGTTGCCTTCCCGCTGCCCGACGAAAGCCTGCGCGCCGAAGTGCGCCACCTGCTCGACCTAGAGCGCGCCGACAACGTGAAAGCCCGTGACTTCGACAACCACCTGCTGCTGTCGGCTGAGGGGGCGCCGCCCGTGCGCACGCAGGAGGCGCAGTACCACCACCTGAAAAAACTAGCTGGGCGCAAGCGGATTAAGAAGTAATACCCGGCTGTCCGGCCGCGCTTGCGCGGCCGGACAGCCGGGATAATTTACTCGTTTTACCGCCGCACGCCGGCCTTTTCGAGCAGCTTGCGCGGCGGCACCGCGAATAGCTCTAGGCTCACGTAGGGCGCGCCGCCGAGCTTGGTGCGGATAATGCGCTCGCGGTCGGCGTTGGTCCAGTCAAAGGCATCGAAGGCGTAGTTGTAGCGGTAGCCGCCCTCGGCCCCCAGCCACAGAAAAGATAACAGTTCGCGCTCCCAGCGCAGCCGGAATTTTACTTCGGTTTCGCGCAGCTCTAGGCTGCGCAGTGGCCGCTTGCCACCACCTAGGGGCAGCTCTTGGCGCAAGGCCACGATATAGTTGGTGCCATCGACCGAGTAGCCGGCGTAGAACAGCGAGCGCTCAGAAGCATTGTAGCGGGCCGTGACGCGTGCCGGAAACAGCGCCTCAATGCCCCAGCGGTCGTTGAAAGTGCGGTTGTAGATAATGGCCGGGTACAAGCTGAGTCGCCCAAAGGTGTAGCCGTACTGAAAGCCTACGCCCCACGAAAAGCGTGGGCTGCGCTTCCAGCCATAAAATGCTTCTAGTGAGCCCCGTAGGTAGTTGGTGTTGCCGATGTCGGTGCTCGACGTATAGTCGCCCGACAGTTCGCCTTTGACTCGCGCTAGGTACCAGTGCACAGCATCGACGGGCCGAATAACGGCCAGCTGCACACCAGTGCTTTTCAGGCCCTTGTTTTCGATGTTATCGAAAAGGCTGTAATTGGTAGGTCTGGCGTCGAATTTAAACTCCTCGCGGTCGTAGTTCAGGCCCACAATTACCTTGAGGTGCGGCCGGTTCCAGGCCGGGATGTAGCCTTTGAAAATCAGGCGCCCGTTGCGCTTGGCGTTCGTGTTAAAATCATTGACGCCCGCCACCTGGCTTGAGGCCGCCACGCTAAAAGGCGAGGTGCGCTCGTAGTGCAGAATAATGCCCTTACTCGGGCCCATACCCAAGACTGAGGGGTTGGCAAACTGCTGCTTATCAGTGAGGTCGGCCGTGCTTCGAGCCGTGTCGGTGGCCGTAGGTGCCGGCGCCGGGTAGATGCGAGGTACATCTTGGGCGTGAGCCTGCACCGCAAAGGCGAGCAAACTGGGCAGCAGGTATTTCTTTGTGCAGAGGTAGGTAGTGTAGAGCGACATAAGCAGGCCGAAACCCCGCCAAATGCGGGAACCGGCCTGCTTACGTGAATAGCTAATGAAAGGCTGCCCTAGGCGCTCGCTGGCATTTCTTCTGGCTTAGAGAGCAGTCCGGCCATGAGCCCAAACACGCCAGCTGCCAAGAAGGTATTGCGAGCTTTGCGGTCTTTGGCAAAGCCAAACAGCCACGGTGCCGTGAGTGCGGCAAGGCCGCCTACCGTGTCGAGTACCAAGTGGGCCTTATAGGGCATCACCTTGAACACGCCCCACTCGGCGCGCGTCACCAGCGACGAGGCCAAGATGGTGCTGCTGAGTACGTAGCACAGCGTAGTAGCCGTCTTGTTGTGTGTAAAGCCGACCAGGTGCGGCGCGCTCGACACCAGCGGGATATAAGAATAGTCGGTAAAGCCGTGCTGCACACGGGTGATGGGCTGATTCATAGCGAGTGTGAAACGAGAATTGGAAAAAGAAATGCGGAGGGAAAACTCCTGGGTTTTTAACGGTCGGCTGCCCAAAAGGGTATAGCCGAGCCTATTTACTGGGCACACTAAAAAGCCCCGCAGTGGGTACTGCGGGGCTTTTTAGTGCTAAGTCGCTCGGTAAGCAGACCTAGGCGGGGTTGTCGGCGTCTCCGATTTTGCCGCCGTCGTTGGCAGCGCTAGAGGCCGAGCCACCGGTGCCGTAGTCCGTCTTTTCGTCGGTGGTATTTTTCGTTTGGTTTTTGCGCTCGTTGTCCGAGCCGCCGCCGGTGTTTTCCGACTCAGCGTTGGCTTCGTCGCCGCGGTGGCTGCTGCCTTTGGCATCGCGTGCGGGCTGGGTGCCGCTGCCACCGTGAGTGCCCTGGCTGGTGCCGGTGGTGCCATCGGTGGTGAGGGGCGCATTGCCTTGCTGCTGGGCGCCTACGCCGTTAGCATTTTCGGGGCGGGCGGTGTTGGTGCCGTCGTTGGCAGCGTCGGCCTGGGTGCGGCTATGTTCGTTCTGGCTCATGGGAGGTGGGGAGAGAATGTGAGGTAGAACTATACGCGCCCTAGGGTGGGTAGTTGGGATTGGCAGTGCAGAAGCTGGCTGCTTACTAAGGTATTGGCTGCCGAGCTTGGGCTGGTGAAGGTGCTCAAAAAGCAAAAAGCCCCGGCCGTGAGTACGGCCGGGGCTTTTAAGCAAGCAGTCGTTGGCTGCTTAAAATAAGAAGTCGAAGCCCACGAATAAGAGCTTTTCCTCGCCCACCGAGTAGGTGAGGTTAATCACCGCTTGGTCGAGGACATTGACGAAAGCGCCGCCGCCAAAGCCCGTGTGGAAGGCCGCGAGACCAGTGCGCGTGTCGTTGCCCGAGTATACGCGGCCAGCATCGGCAAGACCTAGGATGCCGAAGGTGCCGGGAAACAGGTAGGCGTTGAACTTGAACAGGTGCAGGCGCGCCTCAAAGTTGCCGTACAGTGCGTCGCGGCCCGCAAAGCGGGTGCGGCGGTAGCCACGCAGGTTGGTGGTGCCGCCCAGCGTGTTGGCCTGGTAAAAGCGGTAATCACCAATGTTGTGCATCCAGCCGATGCGGCCGGCGTAGGTGAGGCGGAAGGGGAAATTAGGCGTGAGGTAGGCCTTGAGCTCGGTAGCAAAGCGGCCGTAAGTGAGGCCCGTGCCATTGAGCTGGAAGTTGTACTGAAACTCGTTGTGCCACTGAATGCCGATGCGCGGGTCCTTAGGCGTCGATTGGGCACCAAAGTCCAGGTACATCAGCGCGCCTAGGTAGGTGTTGGCCTGAAAGTCGGAGGCCCGAACACCGAAGCGGCGGTTCTCAAAGTTGGTCCCGATGCTGTCGCGGATGATAGAGCCCACTTGGTCTTTCTCGACCCGGAACCGCTCGAACTGCGGCCCGATGCCAACCTTGCCGAACGAGAACAGCTTGCGCTCGAGGGTAGGTGCGATGTAGAGGCGGTCAAAGCGCACACGGTAGGCACTGTTGATGGAGCGGTTAGAGGCTTGCCCATCGTCGTCGTCCTCGCTGCTGTAGTTCTGGGTATTGTTGCCAATGCCGAAGAAGTTGTAAAGCAGCTGCGGGCCGTAGTACTGCGCGGCTACGCGCAGGTTGGCCTTGCCCCCAAACACACTGATAAACTCACCTAGGTAGCGCAGGTTAAACGCCTCGCGGGCCGGGGCAAAGTTGGCCGTGAGCGATTGCTGCGAGCTGAAAGGCTCGCGGCGGAAGGCGTAGCGCCGGTGCGTGACGCCGCCCCCAATGAGCAGGCCATCGTCGATGTTATACCCAAAAAACAGCGCCGGCCCGGTGTAGTTGAGGCGGTAGTCTTTGAGGTCGAAGCGGTGCGGGTGGTCGTAGCGGCTCACGTCTACGCCCGGCTCGAGGCGCAGGCGCGCCTCGCCGCGGCGGTTCTGGATAACGTTGCCGGTATCGGCATCATAAATCTGGGTGCGGTGCCGCATGCCAGCCACCCGCGAGTTGTCGATGATGGTGTCGTGGCCCGTGCCACCAATAACGCGGATTTTGTGGCCCTGGCGCTCATCACCCGTCAAGTCGTACACGTCGTGCCCGCTGATGCCATACAGGCGAATCTCGTCGGTCAAGCGGTCGAAGGTGCGGTCGTAAAGCACCTTGGTCAGCTCGCCCTTCTTGCTGATTTTCTGCATCACCACGTGGGTTTTGTGGTCGGGCAGGCGCGTTACGGTGAATTTCTCATTCTTCTGCGAGCCGCGCACCTCCACGATGTCGCTCATCAGGTTAGAATACCGGCGGGCCACGTCGGGCAGTAGGTCGCGGCGGCTCTTTAGCTTGGCCACAATCTCGGCCCCGTGCAGGCTATAAATCTCCTTGGGCCAGCGCTCGGCAAAGGCTTTTTCAATAACAGCATCGGTGAGCTGGGCCTTCATAATCTCGGCTTGCTTCACCCACTCTTCGCGGCTCACACCGCTCAGGTACAGGCGGTCGTTGGAAAGGCCGGTCTGGTTGAGACCCTTATAGTCGCCGTAGTCGTAGCCGAAGTTCTGGAAATTGCGCACCGCAAACTTCTTCGAAATCAGCGAGGGTAGCACGCCATCACCCTTAAAGAAGGCAATGTCCCGGTCTTCGGGTACGGCCGTGAAAATCTTGTCACCGTCTTTGGTTTTGCGCTGGGCCCAGCGCCACTGGTCCTCGTGGCGGTCCCAGTCGCCTATCCACATATCGAAGAGGCGCGAACGGGCAAAGGCCGGCTGGTCGACCTTGTTGTCGTTGTCTTGCAGCAGTTCTTCGAGCATCTTCTCGGTGCTCACCAGCTTCTTGGCGTAGCCTAGGGAAGCGTCGTTGTCTTGGCTGCCTTTGGCATCTTCTTCGAGCGCGGCAGGCGTGTTAGCAAAGCGCTGCTGGTACTGGCCTAGGGCCGGGTCGTTGGGGATGTATACGTAGCGCGGGTTAGTGTGCAGGATGCCAGCCGCAGTAGCCAGCGGCGGCAGTACAAATGAGGCATACGGGTGCTGGGCCGAAATTTGGTCTTGCAGCACGGCCAGCGCCAAGCCGGTGCGGAAGCCCTCGGGCAGCACCGCTGTGGGGTCCTTGTCGATGCCGCGCACCGTGAAATAGTAGCCGTCCTCGTTGCGCACCTTCAGCGAAGCCGTCTGCTTGCCGCCGCCCATTTTGTAAGGAATCAGCCCGCCCTCAGCCGTCTTGATATCGAGCAGCGGAAACTTTACTGGCGTGGCCCACTCGGCGCGGTAGTGGTCGCCGAGCAGCCAGTTATGAAACCGGCCGTGCTCGGCGTAGGTGGGGTTTACAGCCACCGTCATGGTGCTGTCTTTATAATCGGGGCGCTTGGCGTCGGAGGTAACTACGGGCGTGCCGTCGGGCCGGCCGCTGGCCAGGGCGGCAGCCGCTTCTAGGTCGTCTTTGCTTTGGTTGCCTCTGCGGGTGCGGCCGGTACTGGCTGGGGCGCTGGTGCCCTGCACCGAGCCGGCGTCAGGCTTGAGGGTAGTCACGGCGCCGCCGGGGCCTTTGGTGCTGGCCGTGGCCGTGCCGCGACCTAGGTCAGCATACACCTGCTGGCGGTATACACGGCGGGCAGTTTTACCCTGGTCGCTGTCGTTAGGCACCAAAAACTCGACCCACACCTGGCCATCGTCGTAGTAATTGAGGCGGGCGTAGCCTTTTTCCTTATCCGAAAACAGGGCATCGCCCTGAATGCCGGGCTTCACGTGCTGGGTTTTGCAGCCCGAGCCACTCGTGATGAAGTGGCCCGTGCCCGCGTCGATGTACTGTAGGTTGTGCTCGTGCCCGTTGGCGTAAATGACGTTGGGGTACTTGGCAAAAATGTCGAGCAAATTCTTCTTGTATGCTTGGTAGGCCGGGTGCGGAATATCCTGCGAGATGCCGCCGTACTTGCGGGCCAGCGGATATATCGACCCGATAACGGGCAGCGGCAGAAAAGCATACTTCTGCACGATACTCAGCGGAAATACGTGGTCGGCAAACGTGAAATATCCACCATGAATGCCGTCTGAGAACAGCGGGTGGTGCGTCACAATCAGGATGTGCTTGTCCTTATTGCGCTTAATTACCTCCTCTATCTGGGCATATACTTCCTCCGCATTGTTGGCGCCGCAGAGGTCGCCGTAGGGCCGAAACTCTTGGGGCGTGATAAACCACTGCGAGTTGATGGCAATCATCACTAGGTCGTCGCGCAGCGGTATCTCGTAGGGGCCGGGGCAGCCATCGCGGGGCACCAAAAAGTCGCCGGTATACGAAAATGCCGTCGAGTCCTGGGCCAAGTAGTGCTCGGCGTACGCCTGCTCGCGGTTTACCTGGGCCAGGCCGCCCTGGCTGCCCTGTATCCAGTCATGGTTGCCGGGGGTCATGTACTTCTCGCCCTTGTAGCCCCGCAATATGTCGAGCTGCGTGTTAAGGCGACCCTCAGCAATCTTGCGGTCATAGGCGCCCTCGGGCGGCATGCCCTGGTTGTAGATATTGTCACCTAGGAACACCACCGAGCTGTTGGCACCCATGTGCAGCATCTGCTGGCGCATAAAGTTGAGCGAAGGCTCGCCCCCTTTCTCGGCCGGAATGGGGCTGCCCACGTCGCCAATCAAAAACACTGAGTAGCGGATGCGGCTCGAGTCGGGCGGCAGATTTTTTTGCCAGCCCACGGCCTTATTGCGGTAGTTGGGCTTGGGGTTGGCGGGGTTGAAGTCCGACTCACCAGCCTCGCCTAGCTCTTCCAGCTGCGCGTGAGCAGCAAAGGGTAGTGCAGCTAGTAAACTGAGAAATAACGTTAAGCGAAAAAGTAGTGACATAAATAAAGCAGAAAAAGAGGCGGACGCGTCGGCAACAACAGCGTAAGTACCGGGTGGGTTGGGCGGTATCTACGTGAAATTTAGCCTGCGTAGGTCGCTCCCTACGAAAACGGCTGCCTTACGGTTGAGCCTACTCTTAACCCATACCCCTTGCTTCGCGTTGAAAGCACAGCTGGCGAACCGAACTCTGGGCCCGCTCCGTGTTGTTTCTTGCATCCTTATGGCTACTACTACCCTCCCCGCCACCGAAGCTGAGGTACCGGCCGATGCGCCTGCGCTACCAGCTGCGGCCGCTGCCAAGCCCTCCAAGCCGTCTAAGTCGGCGCCTTCGGCGCTAGTGCAGCAGGCCCAGGCCTACGTGGAGCCGCTGCTCAAAAACGACCTGGACCCGCGCCTTACCTACCACACGCTGGCTCACACCACCTACGTGGTAAAACAGGCTCACACCCTGGCAGATGCGGCCAAACTAGCTCCGGCCGACACGGAGCTGCTACTTGTGGCTGCCTGGTTCCACGACTCGGGCTACCTCGATACCTACGACGGCCACGAGTATAAGAGTATGGCCCGCGCTGAGGCTTGGCTACGCGAAAAGCAAGTAGACCCAACCCGCATTGAGGTCATCAAAAACCTTATTCGGGCCACGCACCGCAACGAGGAGGCCACCACGGAGCTCGAGAAAACGATGGTGGATGCCGATATGAGCAACCTCGCCGCCGACGACTTCCGCTCGCGGGCCGAGCTCATTCGCACCGAGTGGGAGCTATCGCTGGGCAAGTCGTACACCAACCCCGAGTGGGCCGAGCTACAGCTCAATTTCATGCTGGCCCACAAGTACCAGTCGGAAGTGGGCCAGGAGCACTACGAAAAAGCTCTCAAGGCCAACATCGAAGACCAGCGCGACTACCTTAAGAAGACCGAGAAAAAAGCTAAGAAGAAGGAGAAAAAGGCGACTGACACCTTTGCCGAGCCTAAGCGGGGCATCGAAACGATGTTCCGTACCATGTACTCCAACCACATGAAGCTCTCGGACATGGCCGATAAAAAGGCGGGTATGATGATTCAGCTCAATGCTGTTATCCTGTCGGTTATTATCACCTATTTCGGGGCCAAGTCGTCGTCGCTGGCCACTACGGGGGGCACCAGCTTCATCCGAAATCCCATTTTGGCCGTGCCCATGGGCATCTTGCTGTGCACAGCCCTAGGCTCGGTTACCACGGCCATTCTCTCGGCCCAGCCCGATGTCACAAGCTTTAAGTGGCTCAAGCGCAACCCCGAAATCGCTACCAATCGCCGCGTCAACCTGTTGTTTTTCGGGCAGTTTACCAAGCTCAGTCTCCAGCGCTTTCAGGAAGGTATGCGTGAGCTAATGCGCCAGAAGGATACGCTCTACAATAACATGGTAACCGACGTGTACTACCTAGGGGAGGTGCTCGACCGCAAGTACAAGCTGCTGCGCGTGAGCTACTCTATTTTCATGGTGGGCCTGATTCTGACCGCCCTGTCATTCGCGATAGTGTTAGCCTATAAGATGTAGGCATTTTAGGCCTACCTCACTAGCACGTACCTTTGTGTGCTGGCTGCGTAGTTCAAGGGATAGAATAGGCGTTTCCTAAACGCTTGATAGCAGTTCGAATCTGCTCGTGGCTACATAGTTGAGCTAGCAAAGTATGAGCTTTGCTGCGCCATAAAAAAAGCTCCGCTGCCTTCGCAGCGGAGCTTTTTTTATGGCGCAGCTTTAGGGCTCTTACAGCCGGAACTGCGCCCCCACTTTTATTCCGAAGTTGCGCGGAGCAGGCTCGTCAAAGCCCGTAGGGGCGGCATTGCGGTAGGTGAGGCGATGAATAAAATCGACCCGGATGAACTTGAAAATGTTCTCTACACCGTAGCCCACCTCCACGTAAGGCAGCTTGCCCAGCGCGGCTAGCGGCGCCTGCGGGCGGCCCTGCATATCGAGCGGCTGGCGCTGGTTTTTGGGGCTCAGGCCGCCATACAGCGCGTTGGCAGTGGCTACTAAGCGCCAGTTGAGGGCGCGCACGCCCGGAATGGCATTCATAACGATGCCCTCAAAGTGGTGGTCGAGCCGGAGCGACACCGAGCGGTCGGTCACGAACTCGAAGTAGTTCATGAGGTTAAAGGCATTAGCGTTGTAAAACGGTGTTTGGTTGCCGAGTGGAATTTTGAGAAACAGCGCCGGTAGGCGGTCGGGGGCATAAGCACCCTCGGCGCGGTAGTTAAGGCGCCCTAGGTGGCCCAGCGACAGGCTGTGGCTCACAAGCAGGTTGTACTTCTGGTAGCGAGCATTGCTGCTGGTAAACAGGTCACGCGCCCCGATAGTGTAGCGAAACGTGAACACCGGCAGGCGCTTGAGGCCGATGGGCCGACGGCGATTTTCGGCCTGCACCTGCGTTTCGTCGGGCGCGTAGCGCGATTCCAACACAATCTCCGAGAGCGTAACATCGGGCACCACCCGGTCGTCGCGGCGATAAACGAAGTCGTTCAGGAACCTCATGTTTTGCTCGCGCACCGTGATGGTCTGGGTAAAGCCATGAAACAAGTCGCGCTGCAACGACAGGGTTATCAGGTCGCGCAAGATGGGTTTGCCCTCATTAAAGCGCCCCCAGCGCGTGGCAGCCAAAAACAGGTTGTTATCGACTTGCAAGAAGTCATTGTCGAGCAGCGCGGCCTGCTCTACATCGTGCCGGAACTCGCCTGTGAGCACCGTCCAGTGGCGGCGCTCGGCAATGTAGCTAGACCGCAAACCGTACTTGATGCGGCCATCGCGGGTGCCGTAGGCTAGGTACGCTTGCGACACCGTGTTCCGGCTAAAGGCCGGCGTAGTGCGCAAGCCTATGCGAAAGCGGTTGCCCTCGTAGTCGTTGCGGGCGTAGGTGTTGATGATGGGACCTAGCTCTATCTTGCTGTTGTTGTCGCCGTTGCCAACGCGCTTATAGCCGTTGATGAAAAGGTCAATCCAGTCGAGGGTGCTGCGTACCGAAGGCAGGTTGCGGGCCGAGTCGAGCACTGCAAAGGTCTGGCGCTCGCTTAGGCTTAGGGTGTCGGGCCGGTTTTTATCGAAGTAGCCCTCGGTAGCCCCAGCGGGCAGCACGCCGCTCAGCAGCCCGCTGGCTTCGCCATCCTTGCCCGGCTCCATGATGGTCGACACAACGGGCTGGTCGTAGAAGGCGGCCTCGTGCGGCTGGTTGCGCACGAAATTAGAGTTGATGGTGGTGAAGCGCACGCGCAAGGCAGCTTGCTTTTCGTAGGGCCGCACGCCCATGGCCAAGCGGGTGCGGGTGGCTAGGCCGGGGCCATCGGTAGGCGGCGTTAGGTCCTGGTAAATGCGCAGGTCACTGACAAAGTTGATGTTGGACTGCTCGCTCGCTACTAGGTCGAGGCGGCGCAGGGCGTATCCTTCGGCCGTAATCCAGATGGTGCCTTTAAACGCTAGGTCGTGCGGGCGCTTGGGCGTCACGGCTAGCTTGTAGCACCAGTCTTTCTCTATGAATACCGAATCCTGAAGGTCGTAATCGTAGGTGAGGCGGCCCCCCTCGGCAATGGGAGAGATAAAATCCTTACCTAGAATGTTCTGCCAGTTGGGGTAGAAGTCGAAGTTCTGGAAGTTAGAGCCCAGCATTTGGCTCAGCACCGAGCCTTCGCGTGGGCCTGCGCCGCGCATCTGCTTGTGCAAAATGTCTTCGCGGCGGCGCAGCGGCCCGTACTTCTGGTACACTTTGGAGCCTACTTCGGAGGCAAACAGCGGCAGTGGGGCGTCGGGGTCGGCGGCTGCAGCGGCACCCCGGCGCACTGCCAGCGCCCGAATGTCCTTCACCACTTTGCGGTTGGCCATAGCCTTCGGAAGGTCGGCCATGCTTACCTCGATGCGGTTGTAGGAGTCAAACTCGGCAGCCGTGAGAGTGTTGCGCTCGTTCTCCTTACGGTGCCGCTGCACCTCGCGTAAAATGCGGAAGGCGGGGTTTTCGCTGGGGCGCACTACTACTTCGCCTAGGGCCACGCCACCGCCCTTTTTGAGGCGAAACAAGATGGTCTGCTCGGGCAGGTTGGTTAGGCGCTTGCGCTGGGCAGTAAAGCCCAGGGCCGAAGCGGCCAGCGAGTCGGGCAAGTCAGGAAACGAAATCTTGAATTTACCCTCTACGTCTGCCGTGATGCCAACCGTCGTTTTGGGCACAAAAATGGATGCAAACGGTACAGGTTCGCCTGACTGCGCCTCCACCACTTGGCCTGTCACCAATATTCGTTGGGCCGCCGCTGGTAGCACCCCGATTAGCAGAGCAATCAGCAGCAGCGAAACGGTTAACTTCATAGAAATATGTAATAGCAGCGGGGCAGAGCCGAAAGGTTACGCTCGCAAGTTACGCAAGCGCTTGGTTGCTACAAGTAGTTCCGAGAGCTCTTATTTAAGTGTGTCATTTTAAGCCAAAAAGCTGTTGTAGGGCACGTTTACAGCCAATATAACAAAAGCTAGAAGCCTACTGGTGCGCTGCCTGCTGCCTACTGCAAGCGCCCCTACCAAAGAGGATAAGCTCTTCGGTAGGGGCGCTAGTGTGGGGCTTAAAAGCAGCTATACTTCGACCTTCAAAGTGGCGGGGCGCTCGGTCACTTCGAATAGCTCGCCATGGGGTACAATGGTAATCTGGCCGTACTCTTGTAGCAGCATCTTGTACGACTCGGCTACGAGCCTAGGCTTGCGGTCGAGGTCAAAAAGACCACAGGCATTGACGGTGCCTTTTTTCTCGGCCAGGCCGGTTTCCCAATCAATCTGGTCGATGAGCGAGTACCACGTAAACCCTAGGACCGGTACGCCCTCCTTACGGAGGCGTAACACATTGACCCACTGCTTCCAAAGCCAGGTAGAGGCTTCGTTGGCATCGAATACGTTGGTTTCGGTGTGCATTACCGGCTTCTTGTACCGCTGGTAATAGTCGTGGGTAATGGTCGACCAGCCCAGTACATCCATGCTCGTGCAGATTTCACCATTAGGCAGCATTATCTTCTCGTTGCGCCCGTAGTAATCGTTGCCCATTACTTGGTAGCCGGGCGGCTCGCCGGCCATAAACCAATCGTACTCCTTACGGGTCATGCCGTTGTCGTACAAGTAGTTTACCACTTCGCCCTCCGGCTGGTGGGCGTATAGCAGGTCGAGGGAGGTGAAGCGCAGCAAGTTTTCGAGCTGCACAGCGGGGGTACGTTCGGCGTGCAGCTCGTGCGTAAACTCGGCCGATTCGCTCTGCACAATCACGCAGTCGGGGCGATGCTTGGCAATCTGCTGCGTGCCCATGATGCTGGCCGCTGCGCAGTGCTTAAGCGCCGTCACAAATGCCTTATCCGACTTCAGTTGCTCGTTCCAGACACCATCTTTAGCGCTTGAGCGGGCCGTGACATAAATCTCGTTGACCGGCGTGTAGTAGCGCACCCAGGGGTAGCGCTTGGCTACCTGCTCGCAGTAGTCGGCAAAGTGGATGGGCAGCTCGGGGTTCTGAAAGTTACCCAGCCAGTCGGGTACCCCAAAGTGCATGAGGTCCAGAATGGGCGTGATGCCTAGGCGTTGTATCTCGGCCATAGCCAAGTCGGCAAACTCCCAGTCATACTTGCCAGCCGACTTCTGAATGGAGTAGTAGGGCAGGCCGTAGCGCAGCACCCGTAGCCCCATTTCTTTCACCAGCCCTAGGTCTTCCTTGTAGCGGTTGTAGTGGTCGCACTCGGCCAGCATATCGCGCCGGGTTTTGCCGTGGTCGATGGTGGGGTAGCTGCACTCGATGCCGGTGGCAAACATAAAGTTGTTGGGGAGTCCCGTGGGTAAGCCCTTGCCATTGTGCCCGCGTGCGCCACCAAACTGGTCGCCTTCGTAGTTACCGTCGCCGAATTTACTTTTTATCTCAGTGAGAAAGGATTTCATTTTAGTGATTAATGATTACTTATTAATGGTTAATGAGCAGACGCTATAAATAATTGTTAATCAGCAAGGAAAAGCATTAACCATTAATAATTCACTCTTTATCATTAATCAGGCGTCGCGCCGGCGCTCGCGCTCCAGAAACTTATCGGCCGTGCGTAGGCTCAGCGCCATAATGGTCAACGCCGGGTTCACGCTTAGGGCGCTGGGAAACGTTGAGTTGTCGGATATGTAGAGATTGGGTACATCGAAGGCCCGGCCGTCGCGGTCTACCACGGCATCGTCGCCGCTGCGGCCCATGCGGGCTGTGCCGATAACGTGGGCGTAGCGGTCAAACGACCAGATATCAGTGGCGCCCGCGGCTTCCCAAATGGCGCGCATCGTTTTTTCGGCGTGGGCCGTCATGCGCACCTCATTGTCTTGGGCCGTGAAGTGGATGCGCGGCTTAGGCAGCTGACGAGCATCGAGCTCATCGCTGAGCTCCATAAAGTTGTCAGCGTGCGGCAGGCAGTCACCTAGGATATTGATGCCCGCCACGTGGTTGAACTTGCGCATGTAGTCGCGCATGGCTTGGCCCCAAAGCTTGCGCCCGCGCGCCGCTTGGCTCGCAAACGTAACCGGCATCACGCCAATGCTTTGCAACAGGTAGCCGCCCACAAAGTCGGCATCCTTGGGCCGGTGCGTATCCTGCGAGATGAGGCCGCCCGGAATGCCTTTCGTTGGCCGCACCTCATCGGCGAAGGTGCCCCACACCTGAATGCCCGTGTGGGCCATCAGGTTGCGGCCCACTTGGCCGCTGGTCAGCCCTAGGTTGTTGAGCAGCAGCAGGCGCGGCGTTTCTACGGCACCGCCGCACAAGAAGAGGTGGCGGCAAGCCTGCCGGTGCTGCTGGCCGTTTTGGGTATATACCACTGCCGTAACGAGGCCTTGGGCGTTGCGCTCAATCTCGGTCACGAAGCTATTGGGGCGAATGTCGGCCCCGTACTTCACCGCTATCGGAATGTAAGTCACGTCCATGCTAGACTTAGCCCCATTGGAGCAGCCCGCCTGGCAAAAACCCCGGTTGGTGCACGCCTGGCGCCAGCCCACACCTTCTTGAAAGTAAGGGGCTGACAAGGCCGCATTAGCGGCCGGCGAAGTGCGAATGCCCAGCTTGTCGGCGCCGCGTACCATTAGCTGCGCCGCACTGTTGAGAGGTAGTGGTGGCAGTGCATAGCCCTTGGCACGGGCCGGCCCCCAAGGGTAGGGAGTAGGGCCCGAAACCCCCAAGAACTGTTCTACCTCTTCGTAATAAGGAGCTAGCTCGTCGTAGGTTAGGGGCCAGTCCTCGCCCTGGCCGAAGTCCGTTTGGAGGGTGAGGTCGTCGGGTAGCGGGCGAGGTGTATAGGCAGTATAGTGCAGTGTAGAGCCACCTACGCCGGTACCCGAATTGTTGCGGCCCATGGCTAGGGGGGTGCCGCCAGCCGCCAGCCGCTCGTCGTTCCAGAACAGAAAGCTCTGGGCCTTTTCGTCGGTGGCAAAATCCTTGGTGGGGTCGTGCCAAGGGCCGGCTTCCAGCGCCACTACTTTCAGCCCGGCCTGAGCTAGGCGGGCCAGCAAAGGCGCCCCGCCTGCCCCTAGGCCGATGACTACGCAGTCTACCTCTTCTTGCTTGCTAGAGGTAGGCTGTGCTTGTTCTTGTGGGGTGTCAGTAAGTTGGTTTTCAGCTAGTATTTCGCGTAGCAGGGGGTCCTGCACGGGCGTATCGAGCGGAGTAAGCACTCCCTCTTCAGCAATTTCTTCGTCGGGCATTTTCGCAATAAGTGAGTAGAAGGAATGAGTAGTTGGGCAAATGGGCGGAAAGTGGTCGAGCTGACCGGCGCTCATTCGCTCGTTCACTTACTGTTCCCGGGGTTCTTTTTCGTTCAGGCCGATTTTAGTCCAGCTGGGTAAGTCGGCGTAGCCTACGTAGCCAATTTCATCCTGCGCCCAGGGGTGGGCATAGTAGTTTTCGGTGAGTTCGGCCAGCATTTCCTCAAAGAAGCGCGTCGCGTTCAGGGTCTGCCAGGTTTCGCCAGGAGGGTTGCCGCTGGCTAAGGCCTCAATAACCGCGTCTTGCTGGGCAGGCGCTAGCTGTTCGAAGTCGGTTTGAAATAGCGCTTGGGCTATTTGCTCGATGCCACCGAGACCTAGGCGATAGGCCTCGCGGTCGGGGGGCAGGGCGTCGTAGCGCCAGCCATCCGACTGGCCCTCGGCCAAGCGCTTGTCCACAGCCGTGATGAGCGGAATGGGCACGGGCCGCTCGGGCTGCGGAAATAGCCGCGCCGCTACCGCTACAAATAGCCGGTAGGTTTCGGGGGCAAAAAACTGCGGTTCGTAAGCCGGCGCCTGGCTGGTTTCGGCCAAGCGTTGCGTCAGCTCGGCGCGGGTAGCCTCCGATAGATGGGAGGTGGGCAACAGCTCCTGGAAAGTCATACGTTGCTTAGAAAAAAGTAAGCGGGCTGTTAGCTGCTTATTCGACCTGAAAAGCAGCTAACAGCCCGCCAGACTATTAGAACGTATAAACTCCGCCGTAGGTTATTCGTCGCTACTGAGCTTGCCGCCCGTAACGTGTACCAGCGAGCCGGTCATAAAAGAGCCATCCTGCGAGGCCAGCAGCACGTAGGCCGGAGCTAGTTCTTCGGGCTGGCCAGGGCGCTTGAGCGCAACCTCGTGGCCAAACTTCTCAATTTCGGTGCGCGGCATAGTGCCCACGATGTTGGGCGTCCAGACGGGGCCCGGTACCACAGCATTCACACGAATGTTCTTTTCGCCTAGGTACAGCGCCAGCGACTTGGTGAGGGCATGAATAGCAGCCTTGGTGCAGGCGTAGTCAATTAGAATCGGAATGCCTACGATGCCCACTATACTGCCGGTATTGATGATGCAGTCGCCGTCTTGTAGATGCGGAATGACGGCCTGCGCCATCCACATATAGCCTAGGATGTTGGTGTCAAATGTGCGTCGAATCTGGGCCTCGGTGATGTCCTCAAATTTTTCCTGCGAGGCCTGAAAAGCTGCATTATTTACTAAGATATTCAGGCCACCGAGCTCTTGCCGCACCAGGCGCACTGCCTGAAAGGCCTGCTCGCGGTCGCGCACATCCAGCTGTAGCACTTGGCACTTGCGGTTTTCCTGCTCGACCAAGCGCTTGGTTTCGGCCGCATCTTCTTGGTTTTCATTGAATAGAATAGCCACATCAGCCCCTTCTTTCGCAAACGCCACAGCCACAGCCCGGCCGATACCTGAGTCGGCCCCCGTGATGAGGGCCACCTTGCCTTCAAGCTTGCCAGCGGCGCGGTAGGCCGCTAGGTCCGACTGCGGCTGCAGTTTCATATCGGCTTGTTTGGCAGGGTAGGGCAGCGTTTGGGCGTGCTGCTTCATTTCGGCAGCAGTAGGGCGTTTGGGTGGGGTAGGGGCAGAAGTCGATTTCTTAGTAGGCATACAAAAGGAGCAAAGGAGTGTAGACCTCGCTTACGGAAAAACAGAACCTAGGGCTAGTGGCGCCGCCCAAAATCAGCGTATGCGAGTGGCGAATACGCAACGGGGCGGGCGGTATGATTTTTAAAAGATAAGCAGGCATGTATTTATCTGTGTACTTGGTGCTTGTTGGTTTTTGGATGCGATTATGGGTAGCTGTAGTAGCCCAGCGGTACGCCTTAGAACGGCCTTAACCTAGTACCTTGCGGAGTATTGGCCTTCCCTTATTTTAACCTCCTTATAGAGTGCTACTTTATGCAGAAATTTTTACTTATCCTGCTCGTTCTTAAGCTGTGGTGCACCGGCACGGTCGAGGCCGGTTCTAGAGCTGAAGAGCCGCCCCGCCTGAGTGGCCAGTGGCAAGGACCGCTAAAGGTGCCCGGTGGCTCGCTCACCCTTATGGTAACGATAGTGCCCCTCAGCAATGGGACTTATTACGCCGCGCTTGATGTGCCGCAGCAGCGCATCAGCCGCATGCCCGTGGAGGTCGAGCTTAAAGGCGACAACCTCACGCTGCGCGTCGAGCAGGCAGGCAGTCACTTTGAGGGCAAGGTGCTGGCGGGTGGCGCGCAGCTCAGCGGCACCTGGCAGCAGCCCGGCCTCAAAACCGACCTAGTACTGGAGCGCAGCGCTGCCCCTGCCGCTGCCCAGGCTGCCAAAAAACTGCGCCTAACGCCGCCCTACCGCGAATCGGAGGTAACGTTTAGTAACCCTGCAGGCAAGTTCAAGCTCAGCGGCACGCTCACCATACCCAGCGGCGAAGGCCCGTTTGCGGCCGTGGCACTGCTCTCCGACTCGGGGCCGCAGGAGCGCGACTGCGACCTGCAAGGCTACCACTTATTCGGTATTCTGGCCGACTACCTGACCCGCCACGGCATAGCCGTGCTGCGCTTTGATGACCGCGGCGTGGGCCACTCGGGCGGCGACTATACCCGCGCCACTACCGCCGACCTCGTGAGCGATGCGCAAGCCGCACTGGCTTTTTTGCGCAAAACACCTCTTATCGCGCCGCAGCAGGTAGGCTTGCTAGGGCATGGCGAAGGTGCCAACGTGGCCCTGCTAGCTGCCGCAGCTCCCCAAGGCGGGCCGGCCTTCGTGGCCTCACTGGCGGGCTACGGGCAGCCGGGCCGCGATGTGCTGCGGCGGCAGCAGGGCGAGATTCTGCGCCTCATCGGCACCGATGGTGCCCAAATAAAAGCAGCTCAGACCCTCTATGACCAACTAGTTGATGCCGTGCGCCAAACGCCCAACAATACGGCCGCTCGCGCCAAAGTATTAACGCTGCTGCGTAGCAGCAATACCGCCCTGAGCGAAAGCATGGCCCGTGCCCGCGCGGTAGAGCTGACCTCGCCCTGGTCACGGTATTTTATTGATTTCGACCCCGCTCTGCGCTTGCCACAGGTGCAGTGCCCAGTGCTACTGCTCAATGGCACCGCCGACTTACAAGTAGCGGCGGGCCGCAACCTAGCCGTGCTGCAAAAGGGCTTGCATCTGGGTAACGCCACCGTGGAGGCGCACCGCCTGCCGGGCGTCAACCATTGGTTTCAGCCTGACCCTACTGATTGGCCCATTGTAGCGGGCGAGCGGCAAGCGGCTTTCTCGCCAGCGGGCCTCGACTACCTGCACCAGTGGCTGCTCGAGCGGGCCAAGCTCGCCAAGGCTCCCTTACCCGTAACGGTGCGCCGCCCTGCCCCGCAGTCTAAGCCCGCCGCCCGCACCCGAACCAAGCGCAGCACAGCTAAAGCGTAAGTCATAGGCTTTTAGCGAGCTACTAAAAAGTAGTGGGGGTGCATACACGTGGCTGTATGCACCCCCACTACTTTTTAGTAGTCCAGCCCAGCTAGGCTTACCAAGGCAGTTGCTCTTCGTTGTGGAAGTAACCGCCCGTGGGGCCATCGGCTGGCAACAGGGCCAAGCGCACGGCCGTACGGGCGCCTTCGTGCACGTCGAGTAGCGCGCCCTCACCGCCTAGGTCAGTCTTTACCCAGCCCGGATGAGCCGCGTTGACCTTGATAGGCGAGTCAGCTAGGTGCTGAGCCAGCACTACGGTCAGCATATTGAGGGCCGCCTTTGAGGAGGTGTAGCCCGGCGTAGCCCAGCTGCCACCCTGCCCGGCACTAATCGTAGCCAACGACCCTAGGATGCTGCTTTGGTTAACAATACGCCCCGCCGGAGCTTGCCGCAGCAGCGGTAGCAAGGCCTGCGTAATGGCGTAGGGACCAATAACATTGGCCTCGTAGGTTTGGCGTAGTGCGTCGGGGCTCGTCTCAAAGCCAGTATCGAGCTGCACCCCGGCATTGTTAACCACGATATCGAGCCGGCCAAAGGTGTTCTGAAAGAAATGTGCCAGCGCCGCGATGTCAGCGGCATTGGTCACATCGAGCTCCACGGCGCGGGCGTCAAGGCCCTGGGCCCTCAGCTCGGCGGCGGGCGTTTCAGCCTTGCCCTGCCGCGCACCGAGTACTACGGCCACGCCCTGCTGCCCAAGCTGGCGGGCTATTTCTAAGCCCAAGCCCTTGTTGGCCCCCGTAATAAGAGCGACTTTTTGCGAATGTTTTTCCATGACAAGCTAAAGTAGCTTGTCCAAAGGAAAGTTGTGGCCTAGGTCTTAGGCAGGTTCAATACCTGCACCTAGGCCATTAGTAGTCAAGCCCGCAATTGAAGCAGTGGTGCGTCTGGCCTTGCGAAAAATAATGCCGCAGCCGCGCCAAAAGCGTTGTTAGCCACGAAGCGGCACTTACGGGCTCAGTTGGCGATGCATGAGTTACATCGTGCGAGCCGCAACGCGGGCAAATAGGAGCTGCCGAAGCCAGACTCGCTGGCTCGGCCAGGCCCCCGGGCACGGCCTGCATTACCGGTGGCTCGCGCAGTACCTCAGCGGCCTGGGCGGCATCGCGCTGGTACACGTGCAGGCGCACCCCACCAGCCACCGGGCTATACATGCGGTTGAGCGATATCAAATTTTCATTCGTCAAAAAGCACGGAATGCCGGCCGCTTCCAACTTGGTGCGCGCCAAGTGAGCTACCACGGGCTCGTAGTACGAGTCGAGCACAATAATATTCTCCTGCCGTGAGGAGGTAGAGCTGGTAGGCATAGTGGTAGCTGTAAGCAGCTAGTTGATAAGTAATAAGGGGGCCAACTGACTAGTGTCGGCACTAGTCAGTTGGCCTAGGTATCTATAACAACGCTGCCTACTTTTTGGTGGCAGTGCGGAGGTCTTTGGCAGTGCGACCGGCGCGCAGGGCCGTAAACTCGGCCTGCCAAGCCCGAATACGGACTTCTTCGCGGGCTGGTAAGTCGAGTCGCACGCGGGCTAGCTGAGCATTAAGGCGCTGATAAGCAGCCTGGGCGTAGTCCCAATCGCGTAGCTGCCAGGTGCGGCGGTGCGCGCGGGTAGCTCGCAGCAGCTGCCCATAGGCACCCGCGATGGTAGCGGGGGTAAGGCTGTTGATTTTGGTAGCGTAGCTACCGAGCAATTCTTGGTCTACCTGCTTCTGGCGGCGGGTATCGAGCGGTACGGCCCGCCGGGCATGGTTGGCCGAGTCGAAGCGGGCCACCTGCTTGCCTACCCGCCGCAGCGTGCGCCCCGAGGCCCGCGCCGCAGTATCAAGCTTGGTTAGCTCTTGGCGCACGGCGGCCTGGCGCTCGCGCGGAGTGGAGTCGCAGCCTGCCAGCCCTACTAGGGCTAGGGCCAGTATGCCCAACTGGCTGGTAAGTGATGAGTGATTCATACCCCCAACATACGGCTCGACTCCCGCCTTAGCGCTTTTTCATGCTAAAATTGAAAGGTAGCTCGTACTCTACTGCCACTGCGCGTGACCCAATGCGGGCTGGCACCCAAGTCTGCGGAATGGCGCGCGCCACGCGCATGGCCTCCTCATCGCACGAGCGGCCCACGCGCTGCGTAAGGCGGTAGTTGGTTACGCGCCCTAGGGTGTCAATCTGGATGGTCACCATCACCTTGCCTTGCAGCTGGCGTTCCTGGGCCTCCTGCGGGTACTCTAGCTGCGCCATATGGCAGTTCAGCACCCCAGTGCCGCCCACAAACATGGGTGGTCGGTCGGGCTGTATGTAGCGCCACTCTCCCGGCTTTATCTCCGTGAAGTAAGTGGCGTAGGGTACGTCCCGAAAGGAAAGCAGCTTATTCTTATCGTGGTCGTAGCGCTGCACTATTACCTGTTGCCCGGTCGCGGTATAGCCATAATATTCCCATACGCCTACTTTCTGGCCTTTTTCGATTGTCCCCTTCTGGTATTTAGATAGCTGTGGTGCCTGCCCCAGTACTGGCAAGCTGGTGAATAACCCCAGTAAAAGCCCAGAAGCCAGTAAAGTACAGTTACGTATCATAAGAGTGCAGTTAAGTATAAGCTAAAGAATTGCGCGTTGATTATTTGGCGGCTAAGATATAAACAAGGCCTATATACTGAGATGAAGCGCTCTTGCTTTTAGTCAATTTTCATAAAAAAACCGCTGCCTAAAAAATAGACAGCGGTTTTTAGGTAATAGGATGCCAATGCTTAGGGCATCAACACTTTATTCACTACGTGGATGACGCCGTTGCTTTGCATTACATCGGCGATGGTAACGGTCGAGACGCCACCTTTCTCATCTTTCAGCTCTATCGTTTTGGAGCCTTTCATCATGGCCGTAAGCGTGCCACCGCTCACCGTTTTGAGAGTGGCCATGCCGCCCCCAGCTTTGATTGCCTTCATGAGGTCAGACGCGGTCATGCGGCCGGCTACCACGTGGTAGGTTAAGATTTTGGTAAGAGTCTCCTTGTTTTCGGGCTTTACCAGCGACTCTACGGTACCGGCGGGCAACGCAGCGAACGCCTCATTGGTAGGCGCAAATACGGTGAAGGGGCCAGGGCCTTGCAGTGTCTCAACGAGACCGGCTGCTTTCACAGCGGCTACCAGCGTTGTGTGGTCTTTTGAGTTAACGGCGTTTTCCACGATGTTCTTCGTGGGGTACATAGGCGCGCCGCCGACCATTACCGTTTTAGCCTTTTGGGCCGAAGCCGATTGGATGGTGCCAGCACCGAGCAGAGCCACCAGGGCTAGGGAAGCGAACGAGAGTTTCATGAAACTAGGAAAAAGAAAAGTTGGAGTAAGTGTGCAGGCACCTACGGTTCTGCTTCTCCGGTTGGATTTTCCCAGTTTAGATTTTTATTAAAAATTAATTGCTGACAAGCTCACGGTCAGGAATGCTCTGGTCACGAAGGGTGGCCGTGCCCCGGTCCTTGCGCGTGATGCGCGAGTAGAGACTGATTTCCTGGTCAAATAAGAAGCGCAAAAACAAGCGTGTATAGCTGCTATGCGCCAGCAGTGGCTCATAAAACTCGGGGGCTACTTGCTTGAGCTTAGGTAGGTTATTCCACGGAATGCTGGGCATATCGTGGTGCTCGTTGTGAAAGCCCACGTTGAGGTTGATGCCATTGAGGCGGCCATAGTACGAGTACGTTTCTTGGTCGGGGCTCAGGGTGAGGTAGTGCTCCTGAATCCAACGTGCGCCTAGCGGATGCAGCCCCACCGAAAACCAAAAACTTAGAAACAGGTAGCCTAGGGCTGCCCAGCCCAGGAAGTACACTACTGCCGCATCGAAGGCCAACTGCGCCACGATGTTGGCTACTACGTAGCGGTCTACCGTCACTACCTCGCGGCAGCGCAGCGTGCGGATGAGCTGAAACACCGGGAAGAAAAACAACCACACTGCCTTACCTACGCTATAGTTTTTGATGAGCTTGGCCTCGTACCAGTCGGGCAGGTCAGCATCGAGCTCGTGCACGCCCTGGAAGACGTGGTGCTTGATGTGGAAATTTTTGAAGCTGATGGCCGTTGGAAATATCGAAGGGAAATTGGCCAAAATGCCAGTAGCAACATTGGCCCGCAGAGTACGAAAAATAAGGTTGTGTGCTGCCTCATGGATAACCACGAAGAGCGTGTGCGAGAAAAAAGCCCCCACCAAATAAGCGACCAGCACCAGCCAGTACCACGCCTGATGGCGCAGCAGGGCCGCAAGTCCCACCTGGGCTACCACACAGCCCAATCCTATCCAGAAGGTAGCCGGGGTGCGCGTCATGAGCTGCTTCACCTCGGGGTGAGCGCGAATAATCTGGCGGGTGCGGACGCGGTGGGGCTCCGACGCCGCTGTACTGGTAAATGAGATGGGAGCAGCCATAAAGGAAGAAGAAAATATTGACCCGAAGGCCATGAACTATGCCTAGCAAAGCTACACCCGCTCACACGGTATTAGAGGTGCAATAATTCGGGGAAAACCTAATTAATTGAAGGGTCAAAAAATTTTTAGCCTTGAAAATGAAGCAAAAGCAATCTGGGTAGGAATATTTTTAAGGCCTCTACTTGCATTGCACGCACTTTTGCCTACCTTTGTATCACCATTCGCCGCAACAGCAGCGAAACCTCAAGCGAGAGTAGCTCAGTTGGTAGAGCGCGACCTTGCCAAGGTCGAGGTCGCGAGTTCGAACCTCGTCTCCCGCTCAAGAAAACGCCACCCTAGGGTGGCGTTTTTGTTTTTACCCCCTTCATAGCCGCTCTGCACAAGTGTTCGAGCACTCGCAAAGAGTTAGCAACAGGCCGTTACCGAAAGCGTATCGGCACGCCGCTAAGTTATCTCGGACGAATGACAGCCAGTAGCGCTTGCCAGCCGGTGCGTAGCACAGTAAGAACGTTCGTAGCTATAGGGGAGCCGCTCCCTAGGTAGTAAAATAGAAGGAGAACGTTCGAAAGGGCGTAGTCAGGAGGCTGCGTGATAAGAAAGGCTTATCAAAAAGTCTATCAATATGCCGTCGGGTATGGCAGATGTGGTTGATTAGTTAACGAAAGGATAAAGTGCTAGCAGTGTGAGCGCTGCGCCTGGCTAGAGCAGTGCGGGCCACCTGTCGTGTCAGAGCGGCCTCCTAGCAGAGGCGTTAATAATGGCTCTCGACTTGCTAACTTGCGCTTGCTTTCCCCCAGTTGCTATGCGCTCAGCGCTGATAGCTGGGGTGAAAATAAGGAAGGCTGCAAGGCATAATTTCTTGAGCCAGAGTGGTGTAATGGTAGCCACGAGGGACTTAAAATCCCTTGTCTTCACGGACGTACGGGTTCGAGTCCCGTCTCTGGTACTAAAAACCTCGTTTGCGTTGAGCAGGCGAGGTTTTTTAATGGTACTAGGTAGGCAATAAGCTGCAAGGTGGCTGGGCGAGAGGCTCAATGTTTATCCTGCTACTATACAGGGCATATACCAATAGCCTTGCTGCTTAAGAAATCTAGCCACGACTTCAGGATAAACAGAGAAGTAGAGGTCCGGCTGCGAGCATGATGCGCTAATAAAAAGTCGCTTAGCCGACTGGGGAGCTACCTGTTTTGCTCGAAGAGCGCAACTGATAGCGCTACTTAGCCTAGGACCCGTTTTGTAGGATAAGGAAAAAGAAACCCCCTAGGGTAGATTTACCCAGCCATATTGGCTTCTACTCGACCGCCTCTCTCTTTCCTATCCAACGTATGTTCCGAAAAGTACTCCGGCAGCTAGTAGCACCTGCGTGCAGACTAGTGGGCCTGCTGAGCCTAGCCACCCTGCCAGTGCAAGGGCAGCAGACCCCAAAACTCTGGTATCGGCAGCCGGCTCGCGAGTGGGTAGAAGCCTTGCCACTGGGCAATGGGCGACTCGGAGCTATGGTATTTGGCGGAGCAGAGCAAGAATTGCTTCAGCTAAACGAAAGCACGCTTTGGAGCGGGGGGCCGGTGCAGCCAGGCGTTAACCCGGGGGCCGCGGCAGTGCTGCCCCAACTGCGGCAGGCCTTGCTGCAAAACCAGGACTATGGCCAGGCCGACCGCCTAGCTCGCCAAATGCAAGGCCTGTATTCTGAGTCATACCTGCCGCTTGGCGATGTGCGCCTGCACCAGGACCTAGGTGGCCAGGCGCCTACCGACTACTACCGAGACCTAGACCTGGCCACGGCTACGGCTACTACCCGCTTTACGGCGGGAGGTGTGCGCTACGAGCGTACTGTATTTGCCTCGGCGCCCGACCAAGTGTTGGTACTGCGCCTGACCAGCAGCCGGCCCGGCGCGCTAAACTTCGATGTAGCGGCCCGCTCATTATTGCGCTACCGCGTGGCCGCTACTGCACAGGGTGAGCTCCTGGTGCGCGGCAAGGCCCCGGCTCGCGTGGACCCGAGCTACTACAACCGCCCCGACCGCCAGCCAGTGTCATACGCCGACACGAGTGGCTGCAAGGGCATGCGCTTTGAGTACCGCCTCCGGGCAGTTGCGAAGCAGGGTACCGTCGTAGCCGACACAGCCGGCATCCACGTGCGCCACGCTACCGAGGTAGTGCTGCTGATATCGGCGGCCACCTCGTTCAACGGCTTCGATAAGTGCCCCGACCGGCAGGGCCTAGACGAGGATGCCCTGGCCACTGCTCGGCTCGGGGCCGCGGCGCGCCAGCGCTATACTACCCTGTACCGCCGCCATATAGCAGATTACCAAGCCTTGTTCAACCGCGTAGCCCTGACCTTACAAGGCGGAACAGCAACGACTTCTGCCGAGGCGCTACCGACCGGCGAGCGGCTGAAGGCCTACACGGCCGGCGCCCCTGACCCTGGGTTGGAAGCGCTTTATTTCAAGTATGGGCGCTACCTGCTCATTGCGGCGTCGCGCCCCGGCGGGCCGCCTGCCAACCTACAAGGTATCTGGAATAAGGAGCTGCGCGCCCCCTGGAGCTCTAACTATACCATCAACATCAATACCCAGATGAACTACTGGCCTGCCGAGGTCACGGGGCTATCGGAACTGCACCAGCCGCTACTCGACTGGCTGCCGAACTTGGCGCAAACGGGCCGCACCACGGCCCGCGAGTTTTACGGCACCCGCGGCTGGGTAGCGCACCACAACTCGGACCTGTGGGCGCTCTCTAACCCGGTGGGCGACCGCGGGCAGGGCGACCCGGTGTGGGCCAACTGGTATATGGGCGGCAATTGGCTTTGCCGCCACCTCTGGGAGCATTACCTCTACACCGGCGACCTAGCTTTCCTGCGCCGGGCCTACCCCCTGATGAAGTCGGCGGCTGAGTTCTCCCTAGGCTGGCTGGTGGAGGATGGGCACGGCCACTTAGTAACGGCACCGTCTACCACGCCCGAAAACAAATTTCGCGATGCTGCCGGCCACGAGCAGAGTGTATCGGTGGGTACCACGATGGATTTGTCCATCATCCGGGACCTGTTTGCTAGTGTGAGGCAGGCTTCGGTGGTGCTTGGGGTAGATGTCCCATTCCGCGACTCGCTGCAAACCGCTACCAGCCGGCTGCTGCCGCTGCAAGTTGGGAGCAAAGGCCAATTGCTGGAATGGTCGCAGGACTTTACGGAGACCGACCCGCGCCACCGCCACGCTTCGCACCTTTATGGCTTGTACCCAGGCTGGGAAATAACGCCTCATACCAATCCCGCCCTGCTGGCTGCCGCTCGCAAAAGCCTGGAGCTGCGCGGCGACGAGGGTACTGGCTGGAGCAAGGGCTGGAAAATAAACTGGTGGGCACGCCTGCTCGACGGCGACCACGCCTACCGCCTGGTGCGCCAGCTGCTGACTTACGTAAACCCCGCCCCCGGTTACGGCAATGCTGGGGGCACCTATCCCAATCTGTTCGACGCGCACCCGCCCTTCCAAATCGACGGCAACTTTGCGGGCGCAGCGGGCGTGGCCGAGATGCTGCTGCAAAGCCACGATGGCGCGCTGCACCTGCTGCCGGCCTTGCCCAGCGCCTGGCCCACCGGCCAAGTGCGTGGCCTGCGGGCCCGCGGAGGCTTTGAAATAACCACAATGCAGTGGGAACGCGGCGCGCTTACTAGTGTAACGATACGCTCTACCCTAGGGGGAAATCTGCGTTTGCGTTTGCCCCTAGGGGGTAAGCTAAGCAAGCAGCCCGCTCTGACGCCCGCCACTGGCCCCAATCCCAATTCATTCTATCAGCAAAGCGTCTACTTCAATTCACAAGCCGCCAGCTCTGCACCTAAGCCTTCGGCCAACTGGGTCGAGTATGACCTGGCCACTAAGCCCGGCCAGCAATACACGCTGCAATGGGCGCGATGAGCAGCCGCTAGCGCTTGAGTAGCGTCTAGTTGCTGCTGCCGAAGTTGCTCTTACCAAGTAGCGCAGCTCCGCCCTAGGCTACCCACAGTCTGGCCAATCAGCGTATGCGTGAGACTTGCCTACTTGCTCTACGCCTGCGCTTATGCCTTATTCCGCTCCCAATGGCCCACTTTCCTTATCTGACCGGCTGGCCCTACAGCGCACCCGCCTAGCCAATGAGCGCACCCTGCTCACGTATGTGCGCACCACGCTGGCCTTGGTGGGCTTTGGGCTGGCACTCATTCAGTTTCATCCCGAGCGGGGCGGGCGGCTAGGCTACACGGCGCTGGCCAGTGCGGGCGTGGTGCTGGCGGTAGGCATCATTCGCTTTCGAATGCATCGGCGCCAGTTGGTAGCGTGCCAAATCGATGAACTTCCTGCGCTACCTAGCGGGGTAGATACCCAAGCTACTGCTAAGCTATAAGGCCCAGTGCCTTGAGCACGCGGGGCCGGTCTGAGAGGTCGCCTACTAGCCGCCGCACCAAGCCCGGACGCTTCTTAATGAGGCAGGGCAACCCCAATAGTTCTTCCTGCACCGCGCGTTCGGGGTGCTGCTGCGCATCTATTACCTGCAAAGAATAGCGCCCACTTAAATACTGATTGCAGATTTCCTGAATGTTGCGCTGCGCGGCTAGCGACTTGGCATTAGTGCCCGCCACAAAAAGGTAGAGGTCGTACTCGGGCGCAGACTCGGGAAGCAAGGGAGACATACAAATAGAACGCTACGCGAAGCCGCGAAGCACCGCATCTCATCCCTACCAAAAAAAGTGCCGCTCAGGAGCCCTAGGTCGGCTACCAGTGATAGGCATGGTGCAAACACCAAAAATACAGCACTTACGCCCGTGTGCGGATAGCCCGATGGTTTTAAACACTAGTCTCCCTCATCTTGGGCCATACGCTCAGGTGGACCACTATATCAGCTATAGACAATGGCCCACCGGAGCGGATAGCTAATGGCGCGCTACACCGCTACCTGCAAGAGTGGCTCCAGCACCGCCCATACATTGGCCGCGAGCAGGCGTTGGCCAGCGGCATTGGGGTGCACACGGTCGGCCAAATTGAGCTGAGGGCGACCGAGCACGCCCGCCAGCAATGATGGAAGGAAGACCACGCCCTCGGCCTCGGCCAGCGTACGAAACAAACCGCTAAACTCCTGGGCATAGCGCGCTAAACCAGGCACGCCCAGCGGCCCTAGGTCGAAGGGAAACTCTAAGCCCGCCAGTACTAGCTGCGCCTGCGGAAATTGCCGACGTACCTCAGTCAGAATGTAGCGCAGGTTGGCCACCGTTTCGCGCACCGCAATGCCGCGCAGGCCATCATTGGCACCTAGGGCCAGCACAAATACATCGGGCGCGTGGCGAGCCAGCACGCTCGGCAGGCGCTGCCGCCCGCCCGCACTGGTTTCGCCGCTCACCCCATAATTGAGGGCACGGTAGGCAAGGCCGGCCGCCTCGAGTTTCTGCTGAATCTGGGCCGGAAAACTATCGGCCGCCGGCAAGCCGTAGCCGGCCGTGAGGCTATCGCCAAAGAAAATAATATTTTTCATCTAGGTTACTAGGCCTGCTACCCAGCTACTAAAGCCGGATGTGGGGCACGGTATTGAAAGGAAGGAGTAGCTTAATTAGCCACTAGCAGAAGGCTCGTGCGAGTGCGCAAGCCCCACCTATACTACAAAAAAATAGCCTAGAAAATTTCTTGCTGCGGCCCCTGTCAGATACTAAATAGCCCCATAAGCAAACAGATGCTTATGAGGCTACGAAGCTTATAGTGAAGCGTATATGCCAGTAGCTAAGCCCTAGGGATTGAGCAAGCCGAGCACAAAGAAGAACAGCAGTTGCACCATATAAACCAGCGGCACCAGCGGGTTGCGCTTGGGGAAGTTGCTGCGTAGGAATAGCAGCTGCATCACCAAGGATAGCAAAAACCAGTCGCGGAAGTTGCGTAGCGGAATCACATCGCCGGTCCAGTGCCAAAAATCATAGGTGCTGGCCACAGGCTCCAGGCACAGGTCGAAGCCGACCATAAGCGCCGCGCCCACTAGTACCCGGAAAAGTGTTGGCAGTGGCAAATATGACGTCAGAATACCGGCACAATAGGTCACGATGACCCAATTGAGGCCAATCATCCAGGGTACCGCCTCATACTTGGGCCCTAGGGTAGCTCCGTAGTTGTAGCTGCCAAAAAGCGCCCCGGTATGGACCCCCACAAATTCTGCTGTAAACCCTAGTAAAAAGGTCTGTATCACAAACAGCCAGAATGCCCAGCCACGCTCGGACTGAAACGCCCCCAGCAAGCCCGCCGTGAGTAGCAGCGTCAGCGGCGTGTACTTGAGGTAAAACGCTTTATCCTTGGCAAAAGCCAGCCCCACAAAGCCCGTGAGGTGAAACAGCAAAACCAGCCCTTGCGCCACGCGCAGCCGCTTGGTAGAAGCGGCCAAGGACGCAGGTGAATTCGAAAACTCCATAAAGTTGGAGTTTTGAGTACTGAGTGCCGGGTATTGAGTAAGCCAAACAGCAACTCAAAACCCAACACTCAGTACTCAAAACTTAATTATCAATGAGTTCGGCTACTATTTTGGCCGAGAGTAAACATAGCGGGATGCCGCCGCCCGGATGCACCGAGCCGCCGCAAAAGTACAGTCCGTGAAGTCGGCTTGAAAAGTTGGGGTGCCGCAAAAAAGCGGCCAGCGCATTATTGCTGGAGCTGCCGTAGAGCGCGCCCCCAAACGACGAGGTGTCGGCCGCGATGCCGGGCGGCGTCCAGGTTTTTTCGGCCTTGATAAGCGGCTCTAGGTCAACACCCAGCGCGCGGCTGAGCTTAGCCAGCACCACGCGGCGGGTTTTGGCGGTGAGGGCAGCCCAATCCTGGCCTTCGTCGTGGGGCACGTTCACCATCACAAACCAGTTTTCTTGGCCAGCGGGAGCGTCGGTGGGCGTTTTTTTAGAGGTGATGTTGACATACACTGTCACATCATCGGCTACGGTTTTGTCTTGGAAAATGGCGTCGAACTCGCGCTTGTAGTCGGCCGAGAATAAGATGTTGTGCAAATCCAGCTCGGGAAACGCGCGCGCGATACCCCAATAAAAAATGAGTGCCGACGATGAGCGCGGCTGCCCTAGGGTGCGCTCGGGAGCGGACTGACTAGGTAACAGCTTGCGGTAGGTAGGCACCACATCCATGTTGCTCACTACCACGCCAAAGTCGTAAATATCTTGGTCGGTGCGCAAGCCCGTGACGAGGTCGCCGGCCGTTAGAATCTCGCGTACTGGTTCGTTAAAGCGGTATTTCACGCCAAACTCTTCCCCTAGGCGGTGCAAGCTTTGGGCAATGGCATAGATACCGCCTTCCGGGTAAAACGCCCCAATGCCGTGCTCGAGGTGTGGAATAAGCGAGAGGGTAGCCGGCGCCTGGTAGGGGTCGGAGCCGTTATACGTAGCGTAGCGGTCGAAAAGCTGCACAAGGCGTGGGTCGTTGGCAAACGCCTTTTCGTGGCGCGCGTGCATGGTGCCAGTGAGACCTAGGGAAGGCAGCGCGGCCACCGCTTTCAGCGTTTCGGGGCTGAAATAGGTGCCGGCTTTGTGCAGCGACTTGTGCAGGAAGGTGCCCGCTGTGGCGTCGTAGGCCCGCCCGCTCCGACCTAGGAACTGCGTAACCGCCGCCGCCGAAGTGCCCAGCTTTTGCTCGACCTCGGTGGCAAATTGCTGGCTATCGGCCCAGGCCGTGAGCCGCGTGCCATCGGCAAAAAAGTAATTGGTAATCGGGTCGAGCCGCTCGTAGCGAAAGTAGTCGGCAGGCTCGCGGTGGGCTAGCCGAAAAACATCGTCTACCAGCTTCGGCAGCGTAAACAGCGAAGGCCCCGCGTCGAAGCGGTAGCCACCCGGCAGCTCAAACTGGTGCATCTTGCCCCCAAAAGAGCCGCTGGCCTCAAATACCGTGACGGGGTGCCCCGCCACCGCTAAGCGAGCGGCAGCGGCGAGCCCCGCCACCCCCGCGCCAATGACGGCAACCGGTTGGCGAGAGGGCGGAGATTTTTGTTTTTTAGTAAACACGCTTGTAGTACCGAAGAAGGGGCTGCGAAAGTTCGGCGCTTACTCCACCGCTAGCACTAAGCCCTTCAAATAAGCGCCCTCGGGGTGAAACAAGCTCACTGGGTGGTCGGCGGGCTGGGTGAGGCGGTGCAGGATGCGCGCCGGCCGCCCGGCCTCGATGGCGGCGGCGAGCACCGCACCCTCAAACAGCTCGGGGCTAACAACTTGAGAGCACGAAAACGTGAAAAGCAACCCGCCCGGCGCGAGGTGGGCGATGCCCGACGCATTGAGGCGCTTGTAGCCCATGAGGGCGGCGTGGCGGGCGCCCATGTGCTTGGCAAACGCGGGCGGGTCGAGGACGAGCAGGTCGTACTCGGCCGAGTGGTTTTTGAGGAAGGTGAGCACATCCTCGGGGTAGGCGGCGTGGCGGTCGGCGTGGCTCGACAGCTCGGCATTGCGCTCAGTGAGGGCGATAGCTTTCTTGCTGCTATCGACAGAGTGCACCAACTCGGCGCCCGCTTCCAGGGCGTAGACCGAGAAGCCGCCGGTGTAGCAGAAGGTATTGAGCACGCGGCGGCCGGGCGAGTAGCGGGCCAGCAGGGCACGGTTGTCGCGCTGGTCGATGAAGAAGCCGGTTTTCTGGCCCGTCTCCCAATCCACGGCAAACTGGTGGCCGTTTTCGCTCACGATATGTTCGGCGCCTGTGCTTTCGCCAAAGAGGTAGCCGTTTTTGGCGTCGCCTACGGCATTGCCGGGCACAGTTTCTGAGCTTTTATCGTAGATGGAGCGCAGCTTGTTGCCGAATACAACTTGCAGGGCGCTAGCTATTTCGGGGCGAGCGCGGTACATGCCCACGCTGTGCGCCTGCACCACGGCCACATCGCCATACACATCGATGATGAGGCCGGGTAGGCCGTCGCCCTCGGCGTGCACGAGGCGAAAAACGTTGGTATCGGCCGTGCCGGTGAGGGCTAGGCGCTGGCGCAGGGCGTAGGCATTGGCCAGCTTCTTCACCCAGAAATCGGGGGTAGGCAGCTCGGCCGCAGACCCAAAATCGAGCATGCGCACCGCAATAGAACCGCCGCTAGAGTAGTGGCCCACGCCCAATAGTTCGCCGGCCTGGGTCTCGACGCGCACGGCTTCCCCCTCCGTAGGCTCGCCCTGCACGCGGGCAATGGCGCCCGAAAACACCCAAGGGTGGCGACGGCGCAGGGAGTGGTCTTTTCCGTTTTTGAGGACGATGGTGGCAGGCATGGCAGAAGCGCGAAGGCGCGAGTTGGGTAAAGTGCGTTTCTGAGTGATAGGCACTAAAAAGCAGAAACGCGAACTACAAAGTTCGCCCTACTTGAACCAACGGCGGTACACCGGCCCCCGCAACTTGAATTGCGCCCACATAGCGGGCCGAATCAGCCAGTCGAGCCAGCGGCGACCAGTGCTGAAGGTAATGTCTTCCACGATGACGCTGCCCCCACCTAGGGCAGGTTCGATAAGGTGACGGTGTCGCCACTGTCGTAGTGGCGCGGGTACTATTTGGCCCTCATCTACAAAGTAGTGCGTACCGTCGGGCAGCACGCCGTTGTCGGTGATGAGTGAAGTCCAGCGCCAGCGCTTGGGGCCGACTTGCAGCTCGATAATAACCGTGTCGCCGGTGTTGCTGCCGTCGTAGCGAATGAGGTGAAACTTCGGGAACGGCGGGGCCAGGGCTACGAAAAGCTCCTGGGTGAAGCCGGCGATAACCACGGCCGGCGGCTGGGCCACTGGGAAACGGAGAACGAGGTGCATACCACGCTATACGGCCGGGCTAGCGGGCGGGTAAGACCGCCGCATCGAGCGAGCCGATTTTGGGCTGAATCTGGATGATAAAGCGCTTATTAAGTTCTTCTTGCGCGTCGCGGTAGCGGTTTACGCCGCCGAAGCCGCTGCCCGCGGGCACGACTTCGTAGCGCGGGGCCGGAAAGACGATACCCGCCTCGCGCCACAGCTGGTATACCGCCAGCGCCCGCAGGTAGCTGAGCTGGCGTGTGGCCGGCCCGTCGTAATTCTGCGGCGAGTTATAGGAATAAGTGCCGTCGGCCTGGCGGGTGGCGTAGCGGGCTGTGCGCCCCTCGATAACGACTAGGTATTGAATGTTATCCCGCTCGTTGAGCGAGCTCAACTGGCTAACCAAAAACCGGCCGGCCTGAATCAGCTTCGGCTTGTAGGCTTCTTTCAAAACCGGGCTGCTAGGGTCGAAAATGACGTCGAAGCTCAGCTCGTAGCGCTTGAAATCCTTGTTGTAAATAAAGTACTTCGGGTTTTCTAGGCGCTTCAACGCCTGCTTTATCTCGTCGATTTTCTTCTTCTCTTTGAGCTGCACTTTTAGCTGCGCGTTAGCCGTTACGAGTCCCTGCTGCTTGTCCTGAAACAGCTTATAGCTCAGCACAAACAGCACCAGCATCGTCAGAAACAAGGCCGTCATCAAATCGACGTAGCTGGGCCAAAAAAAGTCTTTGCTCTGCTTCATGGGTTAGCCGACCATCCGTTGGAGCCAGTTGCGGTTGGTGAGCTTTTCGAGCACGGCGTTGGTGCGCTCGGTCTGGCGGAGTAGCTCTTCCTGAATGCGGCGGTTTTGCTCCAGTGGCTGTTGCAAAGCTTGCAGCGCTTCGGCACTGCGGCGAGCCTGGGTTTCCTGCAACTGGTTGAGGGCCTGCTGCTGCGCGGGTAGCTGCTGAAACGGGTTCAGGTACTCGACTATCTTCTGGTACACGTTGTCCTTGTTGAGCTGCCGGAAGTAGGCATCCCACTGCACGTGGGCCGACTGCGCCTGGGCCACAAACTCATCGCGGCGCTTTTCAAGAACCTCGTTCATCTTGTGGGCGTCTTCGCTCAGGGCCTGCGTCACGCCCTGGCTAATCTGCGACAGCAGCGCTTGGTGCTCGCCATAAAACCGCGCCTGCTCCCGAATGCGGGCGTCGTGCTGCTCTAGGTAGCCCGGTACTTGCTTCAAAGCCGACTCTAGGCTGCTGAGGCGGTCGAGCAGGCTCGTGATAGTCTGGGCGGTGTCGGCGCCCTTGCTCACGGCCACGTTCAGGCTCTGCTGGTACCCTAGAAACTTCTCAAACGACGCCGCACTCTCGTCCACCCGGTCGAACACCTTAATGGTGGCATTCGCCAGCTCGGTGTAGCCTATCTGTTGCAGCTTTTCGAGGAAGTTTTTCTGGATGCTTATATTCTCCGTAATGCGGCTGATGAGCGGCGTAAACTCCGCAATTTTCGAGAAAAAGTCAGCCTGAATCTTCGAGAAAAAGTCTTGGTTAAACGTGTCCAGCACCGATTTCAGGTTGCTCATGCTGGCCTGCATATCCGAGTTGAGGCGAGGCAGCAGCGCTTTTTGCAGGAAGTTGTAATAGCCGTTCTTGTAGCGGTCGCGCTGGGCACGAGCTGATTTTAGCAGCTGGTTGCCCCCTAGGGTCAGCAGCAGGCCGATAAAACTGCCGCTCATCGCAATGAGAATGCCGCCCAAAAAGTGCGTCACATCGGAGTTGTTGAACGACGCGCCGCCTGCCGCCGAAGTCTCATCTCCAAAAGGATTAACCAATGCTATCAGACCCAAAATGGCACCTAGGAACGTGCCCAGTAGCCCGAGGTAAAGCGGCGTAGAAATCTGGGCTTCAATCTCCTGATCGAGCAAGGAAGCTTCGCGCTCCGAGATGTCGCGCAGGGTGTTGAAGTCGGCCGCTGCGCCCTTGTTTGCCCGCAGGTAGTCGTTGGTATCAGTAAGAATTTGCGCGAACTCGGGGCTAGACCGGCTGACGGTGAGCGCGTCGAACTCCTGCGGCACGTAACTGTCCGTGTACCGTAGCTCGGCGTTGGCATCCACGGCTTGCACGCCGAGCTGGGCTACCTCGGGGTACATGGCCTGCACCCGCGCAATGAGGCGTCGGTTCGCCAGGAAAACGAACACCTGCCAGGCAATAAGCCCCAGAATCAGGACGACTTCGAGTATCTGTAAGAACATGATATGCTAGTTAGGTCATGCAGAGCGCAGCGAAGCATCTTGCGTGGTGCAGTAACTTCTAATGTTGGAAATTACTGCGCCACGCGAGATGCTTCGCTGCGCTCTGCATGACGAACGTTCTTGTTTGCGACTGTTTAAGTGGCTTAGCTGTGTAAAAGAACAGCACTAGCTAATGTTCAGCCGCGCGCGTTGCACCACCTGCCAGCCATCTGCCTGGCGTTGGAGCTGGCCCGGCGCGGCGGCCGTCACCAACGTGATACGGCCACCTAGGGGCGGGTCGTAGTCGAAGAATTTTTGCAGCCGCGTCAGGCCATCGCCAATGAGGCGGGCCTGGTCCACGTTGGGGTTGAGCGTGAAGCTCGCCTGGTCGGGGTTGCGCGGGTTCACCGTTAGCATCAGGGCCAGCTGGGGGAGGGGCGCATCCACGATTTTGCGCTCCTCCAAAAAGGCTGATTCCTGCACGGGGCCGTAGCGCGTGGCAGCGGACTGGGGGGCGGCGGCCTGCGCGCCTACCATTTCCTCTATCGATACTTCTTCGGCCGCTGGCGGTGCGGCAGCCACGGGCGGCGGGGTTTCGGCTACCTCCTTAGCCGCGGCCGCGGCCGCGGCTAAGGAGGTAGCCGAGATATGCGCCGCCGCGGCGGGCGCGCTTGCTGCTACTGGGGCAGTGGCAACTGTAGCAGCGCCCGGCAGCTGCTTTTGCAACTCTGCCAACTGCTTTTTAACCTGTTGGAGCTGCTTGTTAAGGTTCTCGTTCTGAGTTTGCAGCTTGCGATATTCCGGAGAGGTCATAACGGACGAAGTTTCGGGTTCAGCCAGCGTCGTAGGGGAAGAATGGTGCCGATGCCGCCGTTTGGGCTGCAACTGCTTAGCTAGCCCAACGCCTAGTAGTGCACCCAGCAAAGTGAGCGCCGCACCTGCCAGCGCAGGCGGCATACCGAAGTACCGTGGCTCCAGCGGCTGCGACGTGTAGGTGGGAGCGGCGGGCAACGCCTGCACTTCCGGCGCCGGGTTTTCGTCTTCGGTCACCGTGCGAGAGGCGCTCGCGGGTTGGGTTGCGGCTGGTGTGCTAGAGTCGGCGGCGGCTACTACTGCCGAGCTAGTGCTGCCAGCGGGCACAAACGGCTCTAGGTCTACCTGTAGGGATTGCAGATTTACTTTAGCCAACGCGCCGGTTTTTTGGGCTTTGCGCTGGCTGACTTCAGCTATAATCGCTTGCACTACTTGCGTCGGCGTGGCTGGTTGGCCCTTACCGACGCGGGTGAGTACAGCCTTCCAGAGTGACCCTAGCTCGGCTTTGTCGTTTTGCTGGGTGAGCACCCATTTGCTAAAATCCGAGCCCGTAGCCCATTTTGTGGCAGGTGGCGTTGCCTTCTCATCGGCCCAGACGCGCCGGGCTGTGGCCGTCCAGATTTGGCCTTTCACGCTGTCCTCGCGAGTGGGGGCCGGGGCAGTTTGCCCCAGCCCTACCCGGCTTATATTCAATAGCAGTGCCAAGCTTAGCACCTGATAATTAATGCGCATGATACGAGCTTAGTGAGCGGAACCATGCAGCACCTGCGACAGCACATACAGCGCGTGCTTGAGGGGCAGGAAAAACAGCGTTTCGGGGATGGGCTCGCCGGCGGGCAGTGTGTTGGCGTAGCGCTGGCGACCTAGGTTAAACGAGTCGGCTAGGGCGCCCGTGAGCTCGCGCAGCACCAGGCCGGGCGGGTTTTTGATGCCTAGGTTGTGCATGGCGGCCACCAGGTCGGCGTCGGTGAGCAGCAGCGTGAGGCACTTCTCCACGTTGGCCAGCACCGCGTTTTTCACTTCCTCGGTGATGTCGCTGGGGTAGAGCGGGCGGTTTTCAGCTGCATCCTCGGTGCCAGTGCCGATGGGCTGCACGATGGGCGGCACCTCGGCGGTGCTTTCGGCATCGACGCCGGTGGCCAACACGCCGCCGTTAGCGGTGGTTTGCTTGGGGTCGTCGGCTAGCACAATCTTGAAATTGGCCGGCGCGGGCGTGCCCATTACCTTAGTCAGGATGAGGCTTGCCACTTGCTCTAGCGGACGCAAGTTGCTGGGGCACAGCAGGCGCAGGTACAAGCTGCCGCGGCCCGTGAAGCACAGGTAGCGCGGCGCCGTGAGCCCACGGGCGGCCGTCACCTGCCCTAGGTGGTACACGATGGCCCCGAAGTGCAGGTAGAACAGCACGCGCAGGTGCTGCGCCATCAGCAGCCGTTCGCCAAACTGAAACTCGCGCTCGTAGTTAAAGAGCAAGCTGGCAACTTCTTCGGAGCCAAAAGCCGGATTGGCTTCGACCACGGCCAAGCACTTCACGGCCAGCTCGGCGGCCTTGGTGTGCGGCAGCGGGTGCGCCCGAATGCTGTCGAGGCCGAAGCGGACGAGGCCGTTGTCTTTGGTGCCGCGCACGTCGGCCGCGCCGTCGCCCCACAGCTCATTGCCCGCAAAGCGGAACGAGGTGCTGAACGCCGGGTGATGTTTGCGCGGGCCGCTCGGGTTGGCCTGCTGGTCGGAGTAAAACAGCACGTCGGAGGTACCGCCGCCGATGTCGATAAAGGCCGCGTTTTCGCCGGGGCCGGGCGTCACGAGGCCGCGCCGGGTCAGGAAGAAGTAAGGGGCCGACGACTCGGGCAGGTAAGTGGTGCCGCGGTTGGTGTGGAAAATCTCCTTAAACAGCGTGTCCCACTCGCGCTGGTACAGGTCGCGACTGAAGGCCGAGAAGCTGAGCGGCGCAAACCACACCACCTGCGTGGCCGACACGTTGCCACCGTGCAGCGCCGCTTTGTACTTGAATAGCAGCAACATCTCGCGGAAGAACATCCGCACGCGGTGGCGGGCGGCTTCGCCGGTTTCGCCCCACTTCAGGTTGGTGTGGTACGAGTCGTTGGTTTCTTCCTCGGTGTTGATGCCGAAGCCCACGTTGACATTGGCCAGCAAGCGCGGCGGCTCGATGGAGAAGCTAGCG
>Ga0160429_1000092_pt1 | contig 115186 bp, 83 predicted proteins | sample SolpanmetagenomR_FD_108199 | JGI IMG/M metagenome (GOLD analysis project Ga0160429, IMG submission 108199) | Solar panel surface microbial communities from Lawrence Berkeley National Laboratory, California, USA - R | ecosystem: Engineered > Built environment > Solar panel > Unclassified ...
CAAAGGCATTGATTCCGTGCTGTTTCGCGAAAATACTGAGGGCCTGTACTCGGGCCTCGAAGTGTTTGACGAGCGCCTGGGTATTGCCGACTCCATCAGCCGCGTAACGGTGGAAGGCTGCCGCAAAATCTGCCGCGCCGCCTTTGCTTACGCTTCCAAGCACGGCCGCAAGCACGTGACGATGGCCCACAAGGGCAACATCCTCAAGAACGCCGGTAAGCTGATGATGGATGCGGCCAAGGAAGCCGCCGCCGAGTATCCGGAGGTGACCTTCTACGACGACCGCATCATCGACAACATGTGCATGCAGCTGGTGGTGAAGCCCCAGCAGTTCGACGTGATTGTGACCACCAACCTGTTCGGGGATATTCTCTCCGACCTCTGCGCCGGCCTCGTGGGCGGGCTAGGGGTGGTAGCCGGCGCCAACATCGGCGACGACATGGCCATCTTCGAAGCCGTGCACGGCTCGGCCCCCGACATTGCCGGCCAAGGCAAAGCCAATCCCACCGCCCTGCTGCGCTCGGCCCTGATGATGCTCGAGCACCTCGGCGAAAAATCGTACGCTGAGCGCATCGAAAACGCCCTCAACGAGACGCTGCTCCAGAAAGAGCAGTGCACCGGCGACCTCGGCGGCAAGGCTTCGACCACCGAGTTTGCCCAGCACATTATCGACAAGCTGAAGTAAGAGATTTTCATTTTAACAGCGGGCGGGGGCTAGCCAGCCCTCGCCCGTTGCTGTGTATATGCTGCGTTCCACTCTTTCCGCATTCGCCGTAGCTGCCTTATTGTTAGGCGGCTGCAACCGCGACAAAACCGAAGCGGGTACCCAGGGCATGAATGCCGCCGCCGACGACGCGGCCGCCGATGCCAAGGCCAACCCCACCATCGACAACCCCAACGTGGCCAGCGACACCGAGGCGCCCAACCCCGACGCGCCCGTGCTGACCTTCGCCGAAAAGCAGTTCGACTTCGGTGATATTCAGCCCGATAGCAAGGTGCAGCACGTCTTTAAATTCACCAACACTGGCAAGACCCCGCTGCTCATCGCCGATGCCACCGCCAGCTGCGGCTGCACCACCCCCAGCTGGACTAAAAACGCCGTAGCCCCCGGTGCCACCGGCGAAATGGAAGTGCAGTTCGACAGCCGCGGCAAGCAGGGCCTCATCAGCAAGCAGGTGAACGTGCGGGCCAACACCCAGCCCAGCACCACCACCATCTACATCAAAGGCAACGTGCTGACGAAATAGCCGGCCCGCTGGCTAGGGCTGCCGCGCCGAAAGCGTTGGCTGGCCTACCTTGCCGCCCGCTTATTTTGTGACTTAGCCAACCCGGCGTTTTCGACGCTTTCTTAGACTTACCCCATGACTTTTCTGACTCTTCTGCTCCAGACGCCAGCCACTGGCGGTGGCCTTATGCAACTGATTTTTCCGGTGGCTATCGGCCTGGTGCTGTATTTCTTCATGATTCGGCCGCAGCAGCGGAAGACCTCGGAGGCCAAGGCCTTCCGCGAGTCGCTGGTGAAGGGCACGCGGGTGGTAACCATCGGTGGCCTGCACGGCCTGCTGGTAGAAGTAGGCCCCGAAACCGTGCTGCTCGAAGTAGAGCGCGGCCAGCGCCTGCGCTTCGACCGCACGGCCATTGCCCGCGTAGCCGGCTCGGCCACCGCCGCTTTGGCCGACAGCACCACGCCCGCCGCCAGCTAGCATGCGGCCCGCGCCGCCCTCTGCCCCCAGTGGCCGGGCCAGCCAGCTGCTGCGGCGCCTGGCTAGCCCGCTGGTGGGCCGCGAGCCCAGCTTTTACCGCGCCGTGCTGGCCTGCTTCGTCATTGCCAGCACCTTGTGGATGCTGCGCGAGCTCAGCAACAGCTACACCGCCCCGATAAACTACCCCGTGGTGTGGCGCTACAATGCCCAGCGCTACCACCCGGCCCGGCCCCTGCCGCCCACCGTGCCCATCGAGGTGCGGGGCAACGGCTGGCGCATCCTTAGCCGCGCCGTGGGCCTGCACCGCGAGCCCGCCGAGGTGCGCCTGCGCCTGCCCGGCACACCGCCGCCGCGCTCACCCCTGCGGCCGCCGTTGCGCCGGGCGCTGGGCACCGTGCGCCTGGTAAGCCTGCCCGCCGACTCGGCCACCTACTACCTGGTGCCGGGCGGCGACTCCTTGTAATTAGTGATGAAGGGAGTAGGTGATGAGGTTAAAGATGAGTACCTTAAATCAACGTCCTTATCTTCTCACTCCATAACTCAATAAACCTCATAACTCAACCCAATGCTTCGAATCGGCATCACCGGCGGAATAGGCTCGGGCAAGAGCGTGGTGGCTCGGGTATTTGCCGCGCTGGGCGTGCCGATATACGACTCCGACAGCCGCGCCAAGCACGTGATGGCCCACGACTTGGTGCTGCGCACGCAGCTTCAGCAAGCCTTCGGCGCCGAGGCCTACGACGCGGCCGGGCAACTCAACCGGCCCTACCTGGCTAAGGTCGCCTTTAACGATGCGGCGCAGCTGGCCCGGCTCAATGCCCTGGTGCACCCGCGGGTAGGGGAGGACTTTGCCACCTGGTCGGCGGCGCAGGCCGCGGCGGGCCAGCCGTATATTCTGAAAGAAGCCGCGCTGCTCTACGAGTCGGGTGCCTATAAGGGGCTCGATGCCATTGTTACGGTATTTGCGCCGGCCGAGGTGCGGGCGGCCCGGGTGCTGCGGCGCGACAGCCACCGATCGGCGGCCGACGTGCAAGCCATTATGGACAAGCAGCTTAGCGAAGAAGAAAAGCTGGCCAGGGCCGAGCACGTGGTCTACAACGACGACTCGCAGCTGGTGCTGCCCCAGGTGCTGGCGCTGGACGCGAAATTTAAAATGGTAACTGAGTAGGTGCGTAAATGAGTAAAGTGCCCATCTGGAAACCCTACTCATTTACGCACCTACTCAGTTACCATCCTATCGAATAATCGGGTAGCGCTCGAAGGGCCGGTCCACGAACAGCTTGCGGTAGGTGGCGTGGGTCTTGATGATTTTGGCGCCGATGCTGCGCGTGGTCACGAGCATGCGGGGGTTGAAATCGCCAATCCAGTTCATCTCGATGTTTTCGTAGCCGGCCTCGATGAAGCGCTTTTGCTCCCAGGTAAGGAGCGCCAGGTCCACGCCTTTGCCCTGAAATTCAGGGATAACGCCGTAGATGATGCCAAGCAGCTTCTTATCCTGCCGCTTCATGTAGCGCCAGCGCTGCCACACGAAGCGCAGCTTGCCCAGCAGGTTGAGGCGGTGGCCGATGTGCTTGAAAATCTGGTTCAGCTCGGGTAGGCTCAGGAAGAAGGCCACCGGCTGGTCATTATAATAGGCGAAGGCCAGCAGGCGCTCGTCGATGACGGGCTTCATCTCGCGCACGAGGTGGCGGGCCTGGTCAAGGGTCATGGGCTTCACGCCGGCGTGCTTGCCCCAGGCCAGGTTATACACGTGGTGAAAGTCCTGGGCCATCTTCTCGGGCTCGGCCTTGCGGGCGTAGGCAAAGCGGTAGGCCGGGTCGGCCTCGAAGCCAGCCAGCTTCTGGTGAAAGCTGGGGTGCAGGGCCAGCTGCACCGGCCGGTGGCAGGTGTATTGCTTGAAATAGAGTTGAAACCCATAGGCCTCAATCAAGCCCTGGTAATAAGCTGGGTGCCAGAACATGCCGTAGTTGGGCTCGCGGTCGAAGCCATCAATGAGCACGCCCCAAAACCGGTCGCGGTCGCCGAAGTTGATGGGGCCATCCACGGCCAGCATGCCGCGGGCGCGCAGCCAGTCGCCAGCCACGTCGAAGAGCTGGTTGGCCGCCGCCTGGTCATCGATACATTCAAAAAAGCCCAGGCCGCCGGTGGGCAGGCTGGCATCGGCCACGGTAGCGGTGAGCGGGTTGACGAAGGCCGCGATGCGGCCGATGACGGTGCCTCCGGCATCGGTGAGCAGCCAGCGCTGGGCCTGGCCCCCGGCCTCGAACAGCTTGTTTTTGGCCGGGTCAAATACGGCGTCTACCTCATTGTCAAGCGGCCCGATGTAGGCCGGCTCGTGGCGGTGCAGGCGGTGGGGCAGGGCGCAAAACTGTCGTTGCTGGGCTGCCGTGCGAACTTCGAAAAGGGGCATAGGGGCAAAGGTAGGGCTAGCCCCGGCGCGGTAGGCGGCTATGGTTCCTACTCGGCAGCTAATTGCCGGCGGCTTACGTACAGGTAGCGGGGCCGCTCGCCGAACCAACCGGCGGGGCTGCCGGTTTGGCTTGGGGCAGGCGCTGACCCCGGGCCTGCCCACGCCCCGCTAGCCCATTCAGCGGCGGCTGACCCAGCCGCCAGCTGGCAGCTACCCACCACCCCGCCTACCCGCTTTCATCCCTGCATGGCACTTTCAACCTTCGACTTTCAGCAGGCCCGCGTGAAGCAGGTGTTGTTTAAGTCGCGGCTGCGCTCGGTGCTCTACGGGGTGCGTGAGCCCGAGCCCAGTTTGTTTTCGGCCGCCGATAGCCCGCTGGGGCAGTGGCTGCACGCGGTACTCAAGCCCGCCTACGGCACCCGGCCCGAGGTGCGCGAGGCCGAGCGCCTGCTGCAACAGCAGCTGCAAGCCGGCCAGGAGCTGACGACCCGCTACCAGCGCGGCCAGATTGAGGAAGCCCGCGCCGGCCTCGACCGCATCAATACCCTGGCCGACCAGATAGACGCGACCCTGCTGAGCCTGCAGCACAGCCTTGGGCTGGGCTAGCCGGCAACCCCCCGCCCGGCCCTGCGTTAAGCACCCGGCGCAGCCTACGCGCCCGCCTATGAAACGCACCGAAATCCTTATTCGCCAAGACCGTATTGTGTACACGCTGCTGCTCGTGACGGCGGCCATCGGCCTGGCCTGGGTGCTGTGGCGGCACCACTACCTGCTTAGCCACAACCGGCCCGACAGTGGACCCACGCCCGCGCCCGCGGCGGCCCGCTAGGCTGCCAGGGCATTGTGAGGTGGGCTGGCGAGCGCCGGAGTGGTAGTTAGCCGCTTTTTCGGCAGCTTGAACCTAACGGGTAAGGCCGGAGAAGCTGCTAGTTTCCGGCCGGGGCCGGGCGAGCTACCTCGTTGGCAAAAACCGACACGCCCACTATCGTACCTTCCTCATAATAGGGCTGGTAGGTGAAGGTGAAATAATGTATCCGGGGCGGCCCCTCGGGCTGCGGGAGCGCCACGGGCTGGTGGTGGCCGTGGTAAGTTTCACCGGTGCGGTACACATGGTCGAGGCGCGCGAGCTCGCCGCTGGCTTCGGCCTCGGGCAGGGCCTGCGCCAACGGGCGACTCAGCAATTGCCGGCCCGGGAAAAAGCCCTGGTAAGTAGCATTTACGTACTCATAGCGGTGCTCGGGGCCGCGCAGGATGGCCACGGCGGCCGGCGACTGGGCAAACACCTGGTACACCGTTTCGCGCTCCTGCGCCTGGCGCTGGCTGGCCGCCAGCATCTGGGCCTGCAAGGCTTCGGCGTGCTGGCGGGCCAGCATCTTGTCGGTGACATCCACAATAAAGGCCAGCACGCCCTGCGTGCGGGCCTGCTCATCCACGAGCGGCTGGTAAATGAAATCGACGAAGCGTGGCTCGGGCCGGCCGGTGGCGGGGTCGTAGAGCTGGGCCAGCACGTCGCGGCCCTGGAAGGGCTGGCCGGTGGTGTACACTTCATTCAGCAAGTCGATAAAGCCCTGCTCCACTACTTCGGGAAAAACCTCGGCCACGGTCTGGCCGAGCTGGGCGCGGTGGCCCGACAGCAGCTGGTAGCTGTCGTTGAAGAAAGCGTAGCGATGCTCGGGCCCGCTGAGGGTAGCAATGGCGGCCGGCACCTGCCCGAGTATCTGGTCGAGCTGGTGCCGCTGCTGCTGCACCTGGGCACGCTGCTGTTCGGCCTCGCGCAGGGCGGCTTGCAGCTGCTGGGTGCGCTCGTGCACGCGGCCTTCCAGCTGCTGCTGCACGAGCAGTACTTCCTCCTGGTTGACGAGCAGTTCCTCATTGCTCACGTGCAGGGCCTGGTTGAGGGTGGCTAGCTGCTGGTTGAGGTCCTGCACCTGCTGGCGGGCCACTACCTGCTCGGTAACCTCGGTCGCCACCACCATCACGCCCACTATCTGGTTGCCCTGCTCGCGCACGGGCAGGTACACGAAGTTCCAGTACACGGTTTCGCGGTGGCCGTTGCGGTCGTGCTGGGCGGGCATTTCGCGGGCCACGTGCGGCTCGCCGGTGGCCAGCACGCCAGCCAGCAGCTCTTCGTAGCCCATGCCGGCCACCTCGGGCAGCGCCTCAAACAAGCCCTTGCCAATAATGTCCTCGGCCCGGCGGCCCCACAGCTCGCACACCAGCGGGTTGGCCAGTTCGATAATGTTGTCAGGCCCCCGGTACACGGCAATGGCCACCGGCGCCTGCTCAAAAATGCGCTCCAGCTCGCCACGCTGGCGGTCGGCGTCGGTGAGGGCTACTTGCTCGCGGGCCTGGCTTTCGCGCAGCGCCGTTTGGGTTAGCACCTGGTCGGTGATGTCGGCGACGGTGTGCAGCAGGTGCTCGACGCGGCCCTCAGCCCCGAGCACGGGGCTGGTGCGCGGCAGCCAGTAGCGCTCGATAAACTGGCCGGGAGCGGCGGGGTCGGGCACGTCGTAGCGCTGCTGGGGCAGCTCGTGCGGCTGCCCGGTAGCCAGCACCTGCTCAAACGAGGCCCGCAGGTTGCCCACGCTATTGGCCTCGGGCGTAGCGGGGTTGTTCGGAAACAGCTCGAAAACGGGGTGGCCCAGCAGCTGCTCGCGCGTGCGTAGCGTGGCTGCCAGGTAGGCATCGGTGGCGGCCTCCACCACTAGGGCGGGCGAGAGGAGCACGAACGCGCCCGGCAGCGCATCAAAGAGGGAAAGTAGGGCAGGACTAGTGGGCATGGAGGCAAGGCAAAGTAGAAGGGCGGGGAGGCCCACGCCGCCTCCCCACCCTCTTACGCAGCAAGCGGCCTAATTGATGACCTAGCGGTCTGGCTCAGGCCGCCCGGCCACTGGCAGCTGCCCCGGCAAGCTGTTTGTACCTGAGGCAAAAGGCGAAGCGGGGAAGCTGCGCTGCCAAAAATAAGCTGCTAGGCGCTAGCCTGCCCTCATTGCGGCCAATTCATTTTTGCGGCTTAACTGTAGCTGCTTCCAGCAGCAGAACTATTTCTTGGCGAGGAGCTAGCGAGAAGACCGGCAGCGTAAGCGAATGGCCTTGAATGGTAAATCGCCCCAGCCGCTCGTAGCGGTTGGGGCCGGGCGTGAAAGCCCGTGCCAGCAGCGGCCCGCTGCCCGCCACGCCAAACGACACGGGCACCTTAGCCGGGGCCGGGCTGTCGTTCAGCAAATACACGAAATACTGGCCGCCGCAGCGCATCCCAAAGCTTTGCACCACCCCGGCCCGCACGGCAAAGGGCCGAAACTCGCCGCGCCCGGCGGCCAGCATCTGGTCGCTGATGGTGCGCACGGCCCGGAAGTAGGGCGTCATCTTTTGGTCGTCAAACAGCTCCCACCACCACGTCATGGGCAGGATGGGCGTGGGGCTGAACAGCCCGTACCACAGCCCGCGCCGGTAGTCGTAGTTGAAGTCGGCGGCGTAGGCAGGGTTGGCGTCTTCCCAGCGGAAACCAAACTCGCCCACCACGTAGGGCTTGCCGAAGTTTTGGAGGTAGGCCGGGTAGATGGCCGGTATCTTCTCGGTGTGCTTGTAGATGTGCTTCTGGTTGAAGTCGAGGTACGGTATCGCGTTCATGCCTAGGATGTCGCGGTGCGAAATACTAGTTGTGACCAGGTGCTGATACGGGTCAATGTCTTTGAGGTAGCGGCTCATTTCGGCGTGCCAGAGCGCCACGGCGGCGTGCGGAATCAGCAGGCTGTCCTGCTGGGTGAACACGGCGTTATCGACCTCGTTGAAGAATTCCCAGGCGGCCACGTTGGTGCTGTATCCCCAGCGGGCCACCACGTAGCGCAGCTTGTCTTTGTATTTGCGCTGGGCAGCGGGCAGCGTAAAAAACTCGGTGGGTGTGCGCGCCGGGCCGCCGTTGGCCTGGTTGTAGGGGCTGTTGCGCCAGCCGCCGGCTTCCATCAGGTGCCCGTGCCAGTCGAGGGTGAGCATGAAGTACAGTCCCAGCGAGTCGGTGAGGTGCACCAGCTCGTCCATGCGCCGGATGGCGCCGGGGTTGAAGTAGTCGGGGCTGTTGACGTAGCGCTTGGTCGAGCGCACTTTCTGCCACTCCAGCGGCAGGTTCCAGTAGCACATCCAGGTGCGGAAGAAATTGGCACCGTTCTTCGCCAGCGTGGGCAAAAGATATTCATAAGTAAACTTCTGGTTTTCAAACGAACGCGCTTCCCAGCCCACGTTTTCGCCGATGCCCCGAAACAGCTGGCCGTTGTCGAAGCGAAAGGTATACTGGTCGTGCTTGTGCAGAAAACCCGGCTTGCGGCCGGCCGCCACCACAAAGGGGCTAGCCGCTGACTCCTGCGTGCCAGCCTTGCGCGTGAGGCGAAACAGCCCGCGGTAGGTACCCAGCTGCTGGGGTGCGAAGCGCGCCTTCCAGTGCGAACCCTGCGCGTTATTCTGCTCAAAGTAGGCGGGCACCACCAGCGGCTGCCCATTGGGCGCGGTCAGCACCAAGTCCAGGCTGACTTCCTGTTGATTATACGGATTGGCAAACTGCTCACTCAGCGTAATATCCCACTCCACCTTCTCGTATTCGCGAGGGCTAGCCGTGGTGCGCGTCACAGTTTTAAAGAACTGCGCGTAGCCAACCGGGGCTGCTAGCAGCAGCACTAGTAGCAGGGTTACCCACTTTTTCATGCGGTAGTTTTTTTAGAAGGAGCAAGTAGCGTGGACCTTCAGTCCGCGCGTGCAGGTGCTGGTAAACTCGCGGACTAAAAGTCCGCGCTACCGCTTCGGCAGTTCGTCCCGCGTCAGCACGTGCGGGTCGTTGTAGAGGGTTTTCAGCGCTTCGACCGAGTTTTTCTCCTGCACCAGCTCGGCCCAGCTCATAAAAAATACCCAGCGCGGCTGGCTGCCTAGCACGGCCGGGGTGGGCAGCTTTTCGCACTCGCCGATGGCCATCGGCTTCCTACCCACGATGGGCAGAATGTAGTCGTACCACGACTTGTCGTAGCCCTTGTCATACACGTCAAAGGCGAAGACATCCCAGTAGGTATCGCCGGGGTTGTAGGCCGCAAAGTCGCGGCTCATGTCCTGCATATCCCAGACCCAGATGAGGTTGGTGAGGCCCTTCGTTTTGGCTAGGTAGTCGTGGGTGATTTGGTAAAGGCGGGCGGTGCCTTGGGGGCCGGGGCGGCCGCCCCACCAAAATTTACCCTGGTTCATCTCGTGCAGCGGCCGGAACAGCACCTCCACCTTCTTGTCCTTCAAGTACTGCAAATACACCGCAATGTCGTCCATGCGCGATTTCCAGGTCTTGTTCAGCGGGGTGCCGTCGGTGGTCAACTCCTGCCACTGGGCATCGGTGAGGAGCTGGTTGAGCAGGCCGGGGTCCCAGCCGCAGGGCTCGCCGGCGGCGGGCGGGCAGGCGTGCCACATAATGTTTACCACCGCACCCTGCCGGTACTGGCGCTCGGCCTCCTTTATCATCTTCCAGCGATTGTCGATATTTTCCTGCTGAAAAAGGAAGTCGCCGCTCCACAGCGCCGGGTACTTGCCGGTTGTTTTATAGACGTAGTCGGTCCACTTGGTGGGCTCGGCGTTGGGCTCTTTGTTGTGCTGGCCGGCTAGGGTCTGGCTGCCCGAAATGCGCTGCAGGTAAGGCAATACCTTGGCCGACTGCGCCTGCGCGGCGGTAGCCGCCAGCAGGGCCGCACCAAGCAGGGCCGTGGAAAGTCGAAACATAGCTACTTCAAAAATCAGGAAAAGGAGAGGCTGACGCCAGCAAAAAGAAAGCGGCCGCTGCCTGGCAGCCAGCCGCTTTCCCGGAAAGTAAGGGCTTATTTCTGGAGCATGTACCAGAAGTACTTGGCGCCGCCCAGCTCCTGCTTGCCGCCGCTGCCGTTCCAGTCGATGTCGTAGGGGCGCACGTCGAATTGCACCTGCACCATCGTTTTGGCCGCGTTGAAGGTTAGCGGCATGGTCTTGCTCTGGGCGGTGCCAGGGTTGAAGGTCAGGGTATTGTCGGTGAAATCGCGCAGAAAGGTGCCGGTGGCAGTGGGCAGCTTGCGGAATTTGTAGTTGAAGTCGGTACCGCTAGCCTGCTTGAAGTCGCCGTAGGTACCATCGGGGCCGGCGCTGTGGGTGAAGGTGCCCGTGAGGTTGCCGGTGGCAGTTACGCCCGTCACCTTAAACTCGATGGTGTTGTCCATCTCCTGGCTGGCGGCGGACATATTATCGGCTGCATTTTTGGTGCCGTTCCAGCCCCAGCTCTGGCCTTCGCCGATGAAGTACTGAAACTTCAGCTGATTGACGCGCCACACGCCGTCTAGGTCCGACTGGTAGTCCTTGACCTGCACTAGCCACACGCGGCGCTCGCCCGACTCCGAGGTGACGGTGTACACCGCCCGGTTCTTATTGCCGGCAAAGTTGGTGAGGCTACCCGAGCCCGGCGACACCGTAGCCTTGTACGAGGTGGCGATGGTGGGCATCACCTTCGACAAGTCGGTGCCCTTCACCACGTACACCGTCACCTTGCTGGTGTCGGCAGTGGTGCGCGCAATGTCGGCCACCCCGATTTGCCCCTTGTCCAGCGTAAAGGCTGTGATGGCGCGCTCGTGGCTCTGCACGTCCTTGAACGGGTCTTGCTGGCAACCGGCCAGGCTAGCCAGGGCACCCAGTCCCAGCAGCGGTAGGTAGTTGAATTTCATGTCAGTAGGGCGGGATTAAAGTAGAGCGTTCAAGTCAACTTCGCGGGTCGGAATGGGGAAGTAATACGGGTCGCCAGTGATTGTCTTGCCGTACTTCGTCACCAGTATTTCCTCCATCTTGTGGGTGCGGCGCAGGTCGAAGAGGCGGTTGCCCTCGAAGCACAGCTCCCAGGCGCGCTCCTGAATAATGGCATCGCGGAAGGCCGTGGCGCTCAGGCCCGGCGTGAGGTCGGCCAGCCCGGCGCGGGCCCGGATGCGGTTCACCGCCGCGTAGCCGTCAGTAGTGGGCCCGCTGGCCTCGGCGAAGAGCAGTAGCACGTCGGAATAGCGCAGCACGGGCGTGTTGGTGCTGGTTTGCTCGCCCACCTGGCCGGGGTCGATAAACTTGCGGGTGAAGGGCCGGCTGTAGTCGTTGATGCCCAGCGTGCGAGTTACCTTGTTCACCGTCACCTGGTTGGGTATCAGGTCGGTCTTGCGCTTGTCGGCCGGGTCGAAGCTGTTGTAAATGGCCGGCTCGGTAATAAAGTGGTTGTAGCCCGACTTCAGCGCCGTGCCATCGTTGAGCGTAAACACGGCCCCGTCGATGTAGGGAATGAACATGAGCGGCAGCTTCGAGAAGTTGCCCTCGGCTAGGCCGCTGCGGTCCACGGCCACGTCAAAAATGTGCTCGGGGCCGTTCTTTTTATTCACGTCGAAAATCGCCTTCAGGTCCGGGTCCAGGCCGTAGCTACTATTGGTCAAGGCGTTGTTAGCCATTGTTTTGGCTTCGGCGTAGAGGGCCGCGGCGTCGGGTACGAAGTCGTAGCCCGGCACGGCCGTGAGCTTGCCCGAGGCCAGCGTGGCATCCACCTTGGCCAGCAGGCCCCAGGCGGCCACGCGGTTGGCGCGGCCGTCGCGGCGGGTTACGTCGGTCATCGAAATGGCCTTTTTCAGGTCGTCGGTGATGAGCGCGTAAATCTCCTGCACGGTGCCTTTTTTGGCGTTTACCTGCTCCAGCGAGGTTACTGGCGCAGTGCGTAGCGGCGCGGCCCCAAACAGCCGCACCACGTTGAAATAGTGCAGTGCCCGCAAGAAATACGCCTCGCCCACCAGCTCGTCGCGGTTGGCCTGGGCCATCGCGCTGATATTGGGCACGTTGCCAATCACGGCATTGGCCCGGTTGATGCCGATGAAGGCGTAGCGCCAGGTGGTGGTCAGGTCCACGTTGTCGGCACGCACGGCCAGGCGGTCAAACTCGAAGTTGCTGGCCCCGGCATCGGGCTTGAGGGTAATGTCCTCGGTGGGCAACTCGGTGATGGTGATGAAGCCGCGCGAGTAGTACTCGATTTCGGGCAGGATGGCGTAGGCGTATACCAGCGCCGCGTTGGCATCGGCCTCGGTCTTGTAGAAGTTGCCCTGCGAGATAAAGCCGTAGGGCTCTTCCTTGAGCGAGCAGCTAGCCACGGGTCCCATCAGCGCGACTGCCAAGCCCAGTTGTTTGAGAAATTTCATAGGGGTAGGGTGGGAAAAATCGCGTTAGATTAGATACCGATGTTGACGCCCAGCGACAGGGCGCGGGGCCGGGGATAAGAGCCGCCGGCCTGGCCGTTGGCCTGCACCTCGGGGTCGTAGCCGGTGTGGAAGCCGCTGAACGTGTAGAGGTTATTACCCGAGAAGTACACCCGCAGCGTTTGCAGGCCCTTGATGAGGTTGGCCTTGAAATTGTAGCCGAGGGTCACGTTTTGCACCCGTAGGAAGGAGCCGCTGGTCACGAACCAGTCGGAGCCGTAGTAGGCGCGGTTCGAGTTCACGCTGGGGAAGGCGTTGGTGGGGTTGTCGGGCGTCCAGCGCTGCAGCTGGCGGCTGGGCGCGAATTTGTTGAAGTCGAATACGTCGTTGCCGTACACGCCGTAGAGCTGGGCCGAGAGGTCGAAGCCCTTGAAGCGCACGTTGGTGTTGAAGCTGTAGAGAAACTTGGGGTTGGGATTGCCGATGATAGTGCGGTCGTTGTCGTCCACCTTGCCGTCGCCGTTCAGGTCCACGTAGCGCAGCTCGCCGGGCTTGGCCATGTCGCCGGTGAGGCCCGAGGCGGCGCCGTCGGCGGCCGACTGAATCACGCCGTTGGTGCGGTAGCCGTAGAACACGTTGATGGGCTGGCCGATGATGAAGGCGTTGAGCGGCGAGCGCAGCATCTCGATGCTCATCCCGTTCCACACGAAGTTGTCGGAGCCCAGGCTCACGAGCTTGTTGCGGTTCAGGGTGAAATTGCCGCCCACGCTCCACTGCACCGGCCCATTCAGGATTTCGGCGCTCAGGCCCAGCTCGATGCCCTGGTTCTGAATCACGCCGTCGTTAATCCACAGCCGGTCGTAGCCCGACGAAGGCGTGATGTAGCTCTGGCGCAGCAAGTCGCTGGTGCGCTTGTAGTAGTAGTCCAAGCTCACCGTAAAGCGCTGATTGGCAAAGCCTAGGTCGATGCCGGCGTCCACCTGCGAGGTGGTTTCCCACTTCAAGTCGGGGTTGGGCACGCCCTCCCAGATTTTGTTGTAGCCGTCGTAGGCAAACACGCCGGGGCCGTAGCCGGTCTGGAAGGCGCCGCCCGTGTAGTAGCGGCCCAGTCCCAGGCGGTCGAGCGTCTGGTAGGGCACGATGCCCTGGTTACCGGTGAGACCGTAGCTCACGCGCAGCTTAGCTTCCGAAATGCTCGGAATGGCCTTGATGAACTCTTCTTCCTGCATCTTCCAGGCCAGGGCCGCCGAGGGGAAGAAGGCCCACTTGTTGTTGGCGCCGAACTTCGACGAGCCGTCGGCCCGGCCGGTGAAGGTGAACAGGTAACGGTCGCGCAGCGAGTAGTTGAGGCGCGCGATGTAGGAGTTGAGCAGCGCCTTGGTGCCGCCGTTGGTGATAACCTGGGTGGTGGCCGAGTTCAGGTTCTCGTTGCCCAGCACGTCGTTAATGAAGCCGCGGCCCTGCAAGTTGGAGGTGCGCAGGTTGAACGACTGCGTGGTGAAGCCCGCTACCGCATTGAAGCTGTGAATGCCGACCTGCTTGTTGAGCGTGAAGTAGTTCTCGTTGAGAATCTCGTTGTTGTTGTAGTTGTTTATCGTGCCGTAGCCATTGAACTGGTAGCCGGTGTAGGTGATGTTGCGCGGCTGGTAGTTGTCGTCCAGCGAGTTGCCGTAGCGGTCGCTGAGCTGGGTGCGGAAGCTGAGCCACTTGGTAATGTCCCAGTTTACGAACAGCGTACCCAGCACGTCGAAGCCCCGGCTGGTGTTGGTCACGTTGTTGGCAATGGCGATGGGATTGCCGTAGTCGAGCGGCCCAATCTGGAAGTAGGTGCCGTCGGGGTTGTACACCGGGAAGATGGACGAGCGCCCGGCGCCCACCACCGTACCCGTGCGCTGGGTGTGGGTCAAAATCAGGTTCACGCCCGCCGACACGTTGTCGAACAGCTTTTGCTCCAGGTTGAGGCGGCCGTTGTAGCGGTTGTAGTTGTTCTTGATAACCAGGCCCTCCTCGCGGTAATAGTTGCCCGATACCGAGAACTTGGTGCGCTCGCTGCCGCCGTTGGCCGTGAGTGTGTAGCTCTGCGAGAAGGGCTTGCGGTACACCAAATCCTGCCAGTTGGTTTGGTAGGGCCACTGCGGCTTGCTCGGGTCGGTGCCCTGCAACTCGGCGATGGAGGGGTAGTAGGTACCCAGGTAGTTCTGGCCGGTGTAGAGCAGCGGCAGCCCCGCGTTGCCGCGCGCCTCGTTGCTAATGATGGCCTCGTCCACGGGGTTCGTCCACACGTCGAGCTTGCTGGGCAGGGTCGAAAGCGTGTTGAGCGTGCTCAGCGTAAGGCTGGTTTTGCCGGCCTTGCCGCGCTTGGTGGTCACCAGAATCACGCCGTTGGCGCCCCGCGAGCCGTAGATGGCCGCCGACGAGGCATCCTTGAGCACCTCGATGCTGGCAATGTCGTCGGGGTTAATCTGCTTAAGGTTGCCGGCGTCGCCCCACGGAAAGCCATCCACCACCAGCAGCGGGCTGTTGGAGCCGTTAATCGAGCTTGAGCCCCGGATGCGCACCGTCACGTCGGCCCCCGGCTCGCCGGTGGGCACGATTACCTGCACGCCGGCCACCTTGCCTTGCAGTAGCTGGTCGACCGAAGCGGCGGGCGTTTTATTCAACTCGCTGCCCTTCAGCACGCCCACCGAGCCAGTGAGGTCGCTCTTGGCCACGGTGCCGTAGCCCACCACCACTACGTCGTCGAGCTGCTTGGTGTCAGCCGTGAGGTTGATGTCCTTGGTGCCCGCGCCGCTCACCGGCAGTTCTTGGGCCAGGTAGCCGATGGACGAGAACACCAGGGTGCCGCTACCGCTGGGCACGCTCAGCGAGTAGGTGCCGTCGGGGCCGGAGGTGGCGCCCTGGGTGGTGCCCTTCACGAGCACCGTGACGCCGGGTAGGGGCTCGCCCGTCACGGCATCTTTCACGACGCCCCGCAGGGTGGCCGTGGCCTGCGCCCAGCCCAGCGCAGGCGTCAGCAGCAGGCAAAGCAGGAAAATAATGTACCGTTGTCTCATAACGAGGGGCACCGAGTGCGGAAGAAATTGGGTGGGAAATAAAGAGAAAGCCCCGCTCGGTCCGCTGCAAATAGTACAAGTTTTGCAGTAGGCCGAAACCATAGGGAAGCGGCTTGGCTAGCCTCCGCTGGTCAGTAAAAGCGCGGCCACGCCGGGTGAAAACGAGCCGGTGCCGATTAGTAAGTGAGGGCTAGCGGGTAACACAAAATTAATCCGGGCTACACCTGGCTAATGATACTATTTTAACAAAGACTTGACCTTTGAGGCAGATTATCGGTAGCAAGTAGCTTATTGCTAGCCGTCCACCGCTGGCCCTTTAGTAGGTGCGCCGGGCCCACTCCGCCGGGCGCAAGCCCGGCGCGAGCGGAGGCGCCTAGCCAGCTAGGGGGGCTAGGCGCTGGCAGCGGTGCAGCACCTCCAGGCAGGCGCGGGCGTTGTGGTAGGGGCATTTCCAAAATCCTACTTTGTCCTGGTCCTGCATGGGGCGGTAGTCGTCGTGCACACCCCAGCGCCATTCGCCATGCGCGTGGTCGAGCAGGTGGCGCTGGGCAAAGTGCCAGGCCTGATGCGAGCGGTGCAGGTGGGCGGGGTCACCGGTCAGCTCATAGGCGGTCAGGAAGCCCACCATCGCCTCGGCGCTCACCCACCATTCGCGGTGGCGGTCGAGGTGGCCGGTAGTGCGGTCCAGCTCGTAGGGCAGGCTACCGTCGGGCAGCAGGGCGGCGGCTGTGGCTTCGGCCAGGCGCCGCCCTGCTGCCTCTACCTGGGCTAGCAGCGCTTCATCGCCCAGTACCTGGGCGGCCTCGCGCAGCAGCCAGGCGGCCTCAATGTCGTGGCCGTAGGAAACGAGGTCGGCTACCGGCGTCCAGTCGGCAGTAAAAAACAGGCGTAGGTGCCCGGTCTTCGCATCCAGAATATGGGTGAGAAATGTGTCGAGCAGGCCGCGCAGGCGCTGGGCTGGCCGGGCATCGGGCCAGCAGCGGTAGAGGTTGGCGTAGGCCTCCAGCACGTGCAGGTGGGTGTTCATGGTCTTGGGCGCGTGGCGGTCCTTATCGCTGAGGCGCTGGTCGGCGAGCGGCTCGCCGGCCCGGCCAAACGCTTCGAAGTACCCGCCGTGGGCGGGGTCGTAGCTGTAGGTTTCTATCCACTCAAACAGCTGCTGGCTAGCCTGCAAAGCCGCGGGTTTCCGGTGGCGCGGTAGTACTCGCTCAGCCCGTAGATGGCAAAGGCTAAGGCGTAAATCTGCTTGCGGGTATTCAGCGGCTGCCCATCAGCCCCCACCAGCCAGTAGATGCCGCCGTGCTCGTTATCAATAAAATGGGCTAGCAGATACTCAAAGGCGCGGGTAGCGGCGGCTAGGTGCGTCGCCTCACCCGTGTGCCGGTAGGCTGCCGAAAACGTCCACAAAATGCGCGCGTTCAAAATGCTGCCCTTGTCAGCCTGCGCATCAATCTCGCCCGCGCTATCCATCTGTCCAATGAAGCCGCCCCGGCGCTCATCAAGCGTGTGGGCTAGCCAGAAATCGGTGATGCGCGTGAGCTCGGCGCGCATGTCTTGGGCGTAGCTGGCTAGTAGCACATCAACGGGCGGCGCGGCTGGCTGGCTGAGAGTCGTGCTCATGCGCCGACGCCGTTGGCGGAATACACCGGGCTAGCGGCGTGGCTGGCCTCAGTAGCTTGATTGCGGTCGATGAGGTCGTTGATTGTCCGCACCGAGGCAACTGAAGAGAACTCATCGGCCGGGGTGTGCAGCACGTAGTCGAGCAGTTGGTCGATGGTGGTAGTAGCCACGTGAGTGCGCGTGTCCGACGAGGCGTAGTAGAGATACACCGTGCCATCGTCGTCGAGCAGCCAGCCGTTGCTGAATACTACGTTGGACACGTCGCCCACGCGCTCCTTGCCCTCGGGGGCCAGGAAGTAGCCGCCCGGCTGGTGCGTCACACGGCTAGGGTCTTCTAAATCAGTCAGGAACACGTAGAGCACGTAGCGCAGGCCGGCGGCCGTGTGGCGCACGCCGTGGGCCAGGTGCAGCCAGCCTTGGGCGGTTTTGAGGGGCGCGGGGCCCTGGCCGTTTTTGGCCTCGTACACGGTGTGGTACTGCTTGCCGTGCACGATGCGCTCGCTGGTTACCACGGCGTTTTCCATGCTGTCGGCCAGGCCGAAGCCGATGCCGCCACCCGCGCCGGCCTCAATAAAGCTGTCCTGCGGGCGGGTGTAGAGGGCGTACTTGCCTTGCACAAACTCGGGGTGCAGCACCACGTTGCGCTGCTGGGCCGAGGGGCTTTGCAGGTCGGGCAGGCGCTCCCAGCGCACGAGGTCGCGGGTGCGGGCGATGCCGCACTGCGCCACGGCGGCCGACTCGTCGCCGGGCCTAGCGGCGGGGTCCTTGCGCTCGGTGCAGAAGAGGCCGTAAATCCAGCCGTCCGCGTGCTGGGTCAGGCGCATGTCGTACACGTTAGTATCGGGCGCGGCGGTTTCAGGCATCGTGATGGGCCGCTCCCAGAAGTGAAAGTTATCGACCCCGTTGGGGCTCTCGGCCACCGCAAAGAAGGACTTGCGGTCGAGCCCTTCCACGCGGGCCACCAGCAGGTAGCGGCCATCGAGCCGGATGGCCCCGGCATTGAACACCGCATTGATACCCAAGCGCTCCATTAGGAAGGGATTGGCGCTGGGGTTGAAGTCGTAGCGCCAGGTTAGCGGCACGTGCTGGGCGGTGAGCACGGGGTATTTGTAGCGGTCGTAGATGCCGTTGCCCAGGCGCTGCGGCTGGTTGGGGCGGGCCAGGAGGGCGGCGTGCTGCTGCTCCAGCTCGTGGCGGCGCTGTTGGAAATTTCCCATCAGGAAAAGAAAATTAAGGGATAGTAAGTACTTGGTCGAAAGCTTATTCCTTCACGAAGCGCACCGCCTGGCTAGCCCCCGGCCGCTGCACCCGCAGCAGGTAGAGGCCCGGCGCCAGCCCCGCCGTGGGCAGCGGGTGGATGGGGCCGGTGGCCGGCCCGGCCAGCTGGCTGGCCACCACCCGGCCGGCCGGGTCGAGCACCGTGAGCTGGGTGGCGGCCGGCCACTCGGGGCCGAGGGCCACGGCCAGGCTGGCCCCGGCCGGGTTGGGGTACACCTGCACCGGCGCGGCCACGGCTAGCGGCTGGCCGGCGGCTAGCGGCACGCTGCGATAGGCCATGAGTTCGCGGATAGAAAAGCCGTAAGCCGTGCCCCGCGCGGTGCCCTTGATTTTGAGGTAACGGGCGGTGGTATTGAGGTTAGCGTGCTCGTTGAACTGCTCGGTGTTGCCAGTCACGGTCTTAAGGGTGGTCCAGGTGGCGTTATCCATCGAGCCCTGCACGAGGTAGTCTTTGCCCAGCGCCGTTTCCCATAGGATGACCACGCGGCTCAGGGACTGGGGCGCGCCCAGGTCCACGGTAAGCTCCTGCGGGTCGGCGTAGAGCGAGCCCCAGCGGGTGGTGGGGTCGCCGTCTACGGCGTAGGTGGCTGCGTTGGGCGCTTCGGTGGAGGTAACCGTGACCGGCTTCTGGTAAGCCAGGTTGAGGGTGTTCGGGTTGGGGGTGCCCCAGCCGGGCATCTGGGCCAGGGTCAGTACGTTGGAGGCCGTATAGAGCGAAATAAGCTGCGCCTGGGTGTTTTGCGAAAACACCAATTCCGACCAGCCCATGAAGTACGTCCACTTGGGCTGAGCCGCTAGCTGGGCGGCAGTGGGCAACTTGCCTATTTCGCCGATGGCGATGGGCTTGCCGTCGGCCACGCCCAGCAGGGCATTGTATTTGGCGGTGGTGAGGCCGTCGCCGTTGTAAAAATCGAGCGAGGCCACGTCGAAGTAGCTGCTGCCGGGGCTGTAGGTATTTACGTCGTTGGCCAGGGTTGGGAAGTCCTGGATATTCCACACCCACACGATGTTATCGAGCCCCTTGGTGGTTTTTAGATAGTCGTGCGTGAGCTGGTACAGCTTGCGCGAGCCCGTGGGTCCCGACCGGCCACCCCACCAAAAGGCCGGCTGATTTATCTCGTGAAACGGACGAAACGCCACCTCCACGCCCCGCGCTTTCAGGTATTGAAAGTAGGGCACCAACTCATTGAGCCAGCTTTTCCAGCGGGTGTTGAGCACCGTGCCGTCGGTTACTAAGTCAGCCCAATCAGCATCCGACATCTGGCTCGTTACGCCCGAGCTAAAGGTGCAGGGCGACACGTTCTGGGCGGGGTTGCAGGCGTGCCAGGTCAGGGTCACGAACGCGCCTTTTTGCCACTGCCGCTCGGCCTCGCGTATCATCGTCCAGCGGTCGGCGTAGGAGTTGAAGAGGAAGTCGCCGCCCCAGAGGCCGGCCACCTTGCCGCTCACAAATTCGAGCTGGTCGGTGTAGGCGGTGGGGGCGTTCAGCGGCTCTTTATTGTGAATGCCGCCGATGGTTTTAGTGCCCGAAATCGAGTAGAGGTAGTTGAGCGATTTCAGCGGCGTCTGGGCCGCGGTGGGCCTGGGCGCGAGGTTAGCTAGCAGGGCGGCTAGGGCCAAAAGGGTGGCTTTGGGTAGAAAATGCGGCATAAGATGGGTGGGGAAGGAGAAAGGGCTAGCCGGAAAGCCGAGGTCGCCGCGCACTGGGGCGGGTAGTCAAATTTACCCGGCCAGCCAGGGGGCGGAATAATGCTTTTTTACCCTTGTGTGGTACTGATTTGACAGTGCTGGCCAGGGCCGGGCGGGCGGGGGAGAAGGCATTCCGCCCGCGCTATCCACCCTAGTACTCACTCAGCCGATTCCACCAAGTCTTCTTCAAAATCGACCCCACGACCACCAGAATCCCAATCGTCACCAGCAGTGGCAGCGTTTGCGAAAGCAGCAGGTACATGGGCAGAATGGTGAGGCAGAGCTGCGCCACGATGCCCAGCGCCACGTTGAACATGTTGAGCCGGAAGTTGCGGTTAGGTTGAAAGCTGGGGTCGGCGGCCAGTACCTGGGCCTTCACCGGGCCCCAGAAGCCCCAGGGGCGCACGGTGGTGTAGAAGTGGTGCAGCACGGCCGCCTCGGTGGGCGGGGCTAGGTAAGTGCCCACGATGGAGCCAGTGAGCGAGATGCCGAACAGCAGCGGAAACCAGTACAGCAGGTTACCCGACGGGATGAGGAAGCCAAACACCATCGCCGCCACAATGCCCGTGCTCATACCCACAAAAAAGCCCGTGGCGTTGAAGCGCCACCAATGCCACTTGAGCACGTTGGCCGCGATGTAGCCGCCGTAGAGCGCCGACACGATGAACTGCAGCACCGTATTCACATCCTTGGCAATGAAGCCCAGCGCCACCCCCACGGCCACCACCACCACGCCCACCACGTAGTTCATCGAAATGATGCGGCTGGTGCCGGCCTGCGGGTTGATGTACTTGAGGTAGATGTCGTTGACGATGTAGGCCTGGGCCGCATTCACCGTGCCGCTGAAGGTGCCCATGAAGGCCCCGAGCAAGCCCGTGAGCACGAGCCCCACCAGCCCCACCGGCAGAAAGTTGTTGATGGTGAGGGGCAGAATGCGCTCGAAGTCGATGGTGCCATCGGGCGCTTGCAGGTTCATCTGGCGGTAGTAGAGCAAGCCCAGAATGGTGAGGCCGATGATGAGCGCGTAGCGGATGGGCAGCAGGATAATCGAGACGAAGCCGCTCATTTTGCTGGCATCCTCGGGCGAGCGGGTGCTCAGGATTTTCTGCATGTCGTAGTTGGGCGCCGGCCCGGCTAGCGAAGCGAAAACGCCTTTGAAGGCCATCATCATGAAGAACACGCCGAACAGCGAGTAGCCATCGCTCGAAATCTTGCTGTTGACCTCGGGGATGAGCTTCTGCCAATCGAGCCCCAGCCGCCAGCCGAAGAAGGGATTGAACCAGCCCTCAGGCACGGCCAACTCGTGGCCTTGCAGCTTGGCGTAGGCAATGCCGGCGATGGCTACGCAGGCCACCGTCATGATGGCGTACTTTATCATGTCGCCCAGCACGATGCTGTGCATGCCCCCGATGATGGAGTAAAACATGGCAAACAGCGTGAACACGACCCCGTACACGTGCGGCACGTACTGCGGGGCCACCGCGAAAGGCACGTAGCCCTTCACCAAGTCCCAGGGAATGAAGATTTCCATGAACTTGCCCAGCCCCACGAAGCCGTAGGCCAGAAAGCCCAGGCAGCTCAGCAGCGCAAACGCGATGACGACCTGGTGGCTGGCCCACACGCCCGGCCCCTTCTGCCCGAAGCGGGTGGCCAGCCACTCGGCCCCGGTGGCGGCTCCCGAGCGCCGCAGCCAGCGCGAGAGGTACATCATCAAGAATACCTGGTTGAACACCGGCCAGAGCCAGGGTATCCAGATGCTTTTCATGCCGTACACGAAGCACAGGCTCACCATCCACATCGTGCCGCTGATGTCGAACATGTCGGAGGCGTCGCTCAGACCCAGCTTGTACCAGGGCAGCGTGCGCCCACCCAGCATGTAGCTGTCCTTGTCCTGGCTCGATTTCTTGCGGTAGTAGAGGCCAATGGCCACCGTGGCCAGCAAATAGGCCACGATGATGAGGATGTCGGGTAGGCGTAAGCGCATGCGAAGGGTGGGGAATGAGGGCGAAAGCCAGCCGCTGCTGGCCGGCAAGGCGAGGGGAAGCAAGCGCGCTAAAAACGCCTTATTTCCACCACCAACCAGTACCCCAAAAGTACCGGTGCGCTGTAGGCCAGCGTAATACTATTTTAACCTTAGCCGGTACTGGCTTGTCAAACCCTGGCTTTTTGAGTAGTTTAATAGGGTTTGAAGGGCTAGTGGTGCGTTATTTTGACTTACCACCCTAGCCAGCGCGGCGGTATTATTTTACCCCCTGGCTGCCACTCTCCCTAGCCCACCCACGCACCATGAGCCACCAGCTGATGCGGGAAATTACCCCGCTCACCCAGAACGACTGCTTTATGCTGTTTTCGCGGGTGAAGAAGGAATTCAACTTTCCCATTCACTGCCACGAGGAGTTTGAGCTGAACCTGATTCTCAACGCGGCCGGCGCGCAGCGCGTGGTCGGCGACCACCTCGAAACCATCGGCGCCGTGGAGTTGGTGCTCGTCGGCCCCAACCTGCCGCACGCCTGGTTTACGCACGAGTGCCGCAGCGGCGACATCCGGGAGATGACCATTCAGTTTCACAAAGACCTGCTCGACGAGCGGTTTTTGCGCCGCAACCAGCTGCACTTCATCCAGAAGATGTTTGAGAATGCCCAGCGCGGCATCCTCTTCGCGCCCGACACGGCCGAGCGGCTCCGCGACCGCATCCTGGCGCTGGAGCACAAAATGGGTTTCGACTCGGTGCTGGAGCTGTTTTCCATTTTGCACGACTTGTCGGCCTCGCGCAACATGCGCGTGCTCTCCGACTCGTCGTTCAGCAACGAGCAGCCGCACTACAGCAGCCGCCGCATCGAGAAGGTATTCGAGTACCTCAACGCTCACTACAGCCGCCCGATAGCCCTGGCCGAGGTGGCCAAAATCGCCAACATGCCCGAAGCCTCGTTCAGCCGCTTCATCAAGAAGCGCACCGGCAGCACCTTCATCGACAGCCTCAACGAAATCCGGCTGGGCCATGCCTCGCGCATGCTCATCGACACCACCCACAGTATTGCGGAGGTGGCCTACAAGTGCGGCTTCAACAACATCTCCAATTTCAACCGCATTTTCAAGAAGCGGAAAAACTACACACCCAAGCTGTTTCGGCAGAGCTTCTCGGGCACGCGGGTGTTTATTTAGGTCGGTTTTAAGACCTGATTAGCAATTTTTTAGCAAAAAATAACTCATTTTTAACGCCTTGGGTGGGCGCGGCGGCGGCGGTGATTTCTTTGCCCGCGTTTCCTCCCACCCGGCGCGCCCTAGCGGGCACTGGCGGCGGGTGAGGCTGGAGAAAGCAATTCTCACTTCCTTTTCCCACCCATTTTATGCGTTTCATTCGCTACGCCGGGGCCCTGCTGGCCGGGGCCATCCTTTACCTGCACGGCCCGGCGGCCCAGGCCCAAACGGCTTACAAAAGCCTCAACTATCTCTACTCCATTTCGGGGACCAAAACGGCCTCCGGCATCCACAACCGCGAGCCCAACTCGGCCCCGGCCACCTGGACCAACCGGGTGCAGGCGACCACCGGCCAGTACCCTGCCCTGTGGAGCGGCGACTTCCTGTTCGCCTCCGATGATGTGGCCAACCGCCAAACCATGATAAACGAGGCCAAGGCCCAGTGGGCACGGGGCTCGCTCATCAACATCATGTTTCACGCCTGCCCGCCCACCCAGGCCGAGCCCTGCCAGTGGGAAGGCGGCGTGAAAAGTACCCTCAGCGACGCGCAGTGGCAGGAGCTGATTACCAACGGCACCACCCTCAACACCAACTGGAAACGCCGCCTCGACGTGGTAGCCGGCTACCTGCAAGACCTCAAAAACAGCGGCGTGGAAGTGTACTTCCGGCCCCTGCACGAGATGAACCAGGGCATCTTCTGGTGGGCCGGCCGCCCCGGCGCCAACGGCACGGCCAAGCTCTTTCAAATCACCCGCGACTACCTGCGCACTACCAAGGGCCTCACCAACCTCATCTGGGTCTGGGACTTGCAGGATTTCAGCTCGCTTTCCTCCGACCTTGCCAACTATAACCCCGGCGGTAGCTACTGGGACGTGCTGGCCCTCGACATGTACTACAGCGACGGCCAGGGCTACACCTCAGCCAAATACAACGCGATGGTGAACACCGCCGGCAGCAAGCCCATCGCCATCGGCGAGTGCGAGGTGCTGCCCGCGCCCAGCCTGCTGGCTGCGCAGCCCAAGTGGGCTTTCTTCATGGGTTGGTCGGAACTGGTGTTCAACAAGAACTCCACGGCCGCCATTCAGCAAGCCTACGGGGCCAGCAACGTGGTGACGCAGAACGAAATGCCCGGCTGGGGCAGTGGTACCGGCACTGCGCCCAACCTCGCCTACCAGCGGCCCGTCACGGTTACCTCAACTTACACCAGCGCCAACGCGGCCAGCAAGGCCGTGGACGCCGACGGCAATACCCGTTGGGAAAGTGCCTACGCCAACAACCAGTCCATTTACGTGGACCTGGGCGCCACCTACGCCATCAACCGCGTGCGGCTGGCCTGGGAGGCCGCCTACGCCAAGGACTACCAGGTGCAGGTATCAACCGACGGCAGCACCTGGACCACCATCAAGGACGTGTGGGGCAAAACCTCGGCCGCGGCCGACGACCACACCGGCCTCAGCGCCACGGCCCGCTACGTGAAGGTGTACTGCATCAACCGGGCCACCGCCTACGGCTTCTCGCTCTACGAATTTGAAGTGTACGGCACGGCCAGCAGTGCCCGCTTGGCCCTGGCCGCCCCAACTCCGGACGCGGCCGAAGAGCTGGCCCTCTATCCCAACCCGGCCGGCGAGCAACTCTCCATTCGGCTCGGCCAGTTCAGTCAGGCCGGTGGCCAGCTTACGCTCATGAACAGCGTGGGGCAGGTGGTGCGCCGCCAGGCGGTGCAGGGCCTGCAGGCCACTGTGGGGCTGGCCGACCTACCCGCGGGCATCTACGTGCTCACGCTCACCGGCGCGGCCGGGCAAGTGAGCCGCAAAATCAGCAAACAGTAAGGCTTGGCTGGGTCACGCGCTTTCGAACTGCCCGGGCGGCCCCGCCACCAACAGCGCGTCACCCAAAAAAGCCACGCTGGCCAGCGTGGCTTTTTTGGGTGGGAGATACCGGGTTCGAGCCAATGACCTTGTGCTAGCAGCGGCTCAGCGTGCCCGCGCTGGGCACCACTCCTGAATAGGCCCGGGCCGGTTGCCCCTTGCAAGCTTACGGGCCGTAAAAAACGGTCTGCCTTGCGCGAAAAAGAGGAGGCCGTTTCACTGTCCAAAAAGCCTGTTGCCAAGCAAGGCTAATACAAGGCTCCGCCCAGAAGAAGCCCCCATCACCAAGGTAGTTGCGCTACTACCGTGCGGCCGCTCGGGGCCGACGGGTGGAAGCGCACGGTGCCGCCTACGGCCCGGGCCCGGGCCTGCATGTTGCGCAGGCCCTGGCCGCCGGGGCGCGGGGGACCGTCGTAGCCCTGCCCATCGTCGGCTACGTGCAGGGTGAGCAGGGCGGGCGCCACGGTCAGCGTCACGGTTACCTGCGTGGCCCGGGCGTGCTTGACGACGTTGTGCAGGGCCTCTTTGTAAATGAGGTAGAGCTGGTGCAGTACCTCGTGCGGCAGCGGGTGGGGGGGCAGGGCGGCAGGCACCCCGAAGGCAATGTCTACCCCGGCCGGGGTCAGCACCTCATGGGCGTGGTCGCGCAGGCGAGCCAGCAGCTGGGGCAGCGTGTGCAGTTGCTCGTGCAGGCTGAGCACGACTTCGGTCATTTGCTGGGCGGCGTAGCGGGCGGTGGTGGCCAGCGCGTCGAGGCGGTCGTGCAGGGGGGAGGCGGCCGGGGTCAGTTCGCGCAGCACGCTGCTTTGCAGCGTCACCTGCGTCAGCAGGCTGCCCACATCGTCGTGCAGGTCGGCGGCCAGGCGCTGGCGCAGGGCGGCGGCAGCGGCGGCGCGGGCGGCAGCCTGGCGGCGGCGATACTGCCAAAACAGCCCGCTGGCCAGCAGCAGGGTCAGCAGCAGCCCCCCGCCCAGCCCAAACACGGTGCGCTGGCTGCGCAGGCGGCTTACCTCCTGGGTTTGGGCCTGCAAGCGGGTTTGCTGGGTCAGCAGCCGAATGCGGGCCTGCTGCTCGCGCTGCTGCTGGCTGTTTTCGAGCACGGCCGCGCGGCGGCGGGCCTGGTCGCCGAGCAGGCTGTCGTGGGCGGCGTTGTACTGGCGCAGGGCCAGCAGGGCCGGGCCGTAGGCGCGCTGTTGGGCGTAGGCGTCGGCCAGCACGGCGCTGGCCTCGGCCACCCCGCTCAGCAAGTGGGCGCGGCGGCTGCCGGCCAGGCTCTGGCGGGCGTAGGCCACGGCCTCGGCCACGCGGCCCTGGCGCAGGGCCACTTGGGCCAGCAGGGCCTGGGCCGGGGGCGCCAGCAGCGGCAGATGGGCGGCCTGGAGGCGGGCCAGCAGCTGCCGGCCGGCGGTGGCGGCGGCCGGCAACTGGCCCTGGTCGGCGAGCAGGCGGGCCAGGGCCAGTTGCATGGCCAGGGCGGTGGGCACATCGGCAATGCGCTCGCTCACGGCCAGGGCGCGGGCCAAGAGGCGGCGGGCCTCGGCGGGGTGGCCCTGCTGGCGGGCTAGCTCGCCCAGCCCGCCCAGGGCCAGGTTGAGGCGGTCGGGATAGTCCTCCTCCTCGGCCGCCTGCTGGGCGGCCAGCAGGTAGCGGCGGGCTTCGGCCAGCTCGCCCACCTGGGTGTAGGTGGTGGCCAGCTGGATGCAGGCGGTGGCCCGGTAGCGGTCGGTGTGGCTGGTGGTGGCCAGGGCCAGGGCCTGCTGGTTGTAGCCCAGGCTGGCAGCGTAGCTTCCTTGGTAGTCGGCCATGCGGCCCAGGCGCAGCAGGCAGCGCACCACCCCGCCCAGGTGGCGGGCGAGCCGGAACTGGTGCTCGGCCAGGGGCAGGTAGTGGGCTGCCGAATCGTAGTGGGTCAGCTCGGCGTGGTAGTCGGCCAGGCCCAGCAGCATCTCGGCCCGCACCTCGGGGTAGGGCAGCCGAAAGGCCAGGCGCCGGGCTTCGAGGTGGGCCGCATACGAGGCCGCCTGGTCGGTGAGCTCCAGCGCCTCGGTGAGGCGGTCGAGCAGCGTGACGCGCGTCAGCGAGGGCTGGGGGTGGGCCCGCAGCTGGGCCTGCCACCACGCCAGCGGGCGCTGGTGGGGCCGGGGCCAGTAGCGGATTTGGCGCATCCAGGGCGTGTCGTTGGCGTCGACCCAGCGGGTGCGGATGGTATCGGCCGGGTTGGGCAGGCCCGTGGGCTGGGCGCGGCCGGGGCGGGCTGTCCCCAGCCCCAGCAGCAGGAGCAATCCAGTACGAAGTAGCAGACGAAACATGGTGCAAAACGGGGTAGCAAGCTACGCCGCCGGCCGCAATCGACCACCCTGGCCGGCCGCTTCGGGGGCTTACTTGCTGACGCGGATGCGTTTGTTGCTCGTGTCGCTCACGTACACCGTGCCACTACCGTTCACCGCGCTACCCCGTAAGGGAGTCTAAACTGGGCCGCCGAGGCGGTACCATCAGCAAAGCCCTGCTTGCCGGCGCCCGCCACCGTGGTGACGACCCCGGCGCTGAGGTCATACTTGTAAATGGGGCTATTCGAGTTGCCGGCCACGTACAGGAACGTGTTGCTCGGGTCCACCGTTATGCCGCCAGAATTCCCAGTGTAGGCGTTGGGAAGTGCGTTGACGTCCCCGGTGCTGATGGTCACCTTGCGGATACCGGTGTGACCCTGTGCAATCACCTACACGAACGTGTTATTCGGGTTCACTACCACGCCAGCGGGACTATCAAACTGGGTCGTCGAGGCGGGGCCGTTCTGGGCGCCTCGGGTGCCCGGGCCAGCCAGCGTGGAAACGGCCCCGGTACCAAGGTTCACCTTGCGAATGCGATGGTTAGCGTAGTCGGCCACCTAGAGAAACGTGTTGCTCCGGTCCATCGCCACGCCGTAGGGGTTGCTAAACGGGCTGGTCCTCGATGAGGAGTAGGAGCAGGGGCGCGGGCATCGGGCAAAGTTACCGGCCACCGTTCCCCGGGGGTATGGCACAAAAGAACTAAGCCGGGGCCGGCGCTGACCGGTTAGCTGGTTGGTGAACGACTGGCCGGGCAGCTTCGCGCCGTGACCCAGCGCAATGCTGGCAATGGGTGGGCCCTGGAACGGCGAACGCCTCAACCGACTGAAAACCCACGCTGCTCACCGTGGCCGTATTCGTGAGCTTCTTATCGTCCCTGCTGTTAGGCTGGTCGCCTACTGGTTTCTACTAGTAGAAGGAGCAAAGGACAAGGTGTAAACCAAAAGCAAAACAGCCACCCAGATTTTCATCTAAGTGGCTGCTTCTCAGTGGTGGGAGATACTGGGTTCGAACCAGTGACCCTCTGCTTGTAAGGCAGATGCTCTGAACCAGCTGAGCTAATCTCCCTTTTCACCGGGCGGCGTGTGCCGTTTTGGTTTTACAAAGGTGGGGTATTTTTTTGAACTGTCCAAGCCTGGGGCTGAAAAAAGCCCGCTACGGGGCCAGGCTAAGGGGGTAAAAAATTAGCAATCAGCCATAAAAATTTTATAAAAAAATAACTGCCGGCGTCGCTGAGGGCGATTTTGGCAACACTAGGGGCGCGGAGCCGTTAGCAGGCCCAGCTTGGCGGGCAGCCGGCAAGCCAGTTTTTCTTCTTTTCTACCCACTCCTTTTCTTTTTCTTTCATGGAAACCCAGCTGCTTCAGAACTATTCGGAACCCGAAAAAACTGCCTACCTCAGCGCTATTGCCGCCCTGGCCACCGCCGACCGCCAGGCCTCGGCTCCCGAAGCCGAGTTTTTGCAGCGCCTGGCGCAGCAGGCCGGCCTCTCGGAGGGCGCTACCCGCCAGGTGCTGGCCGCCGCCGACCAAGCCGACAACAGCACCGTGCAGCAGAGCCTCGACCAGCTCAAGAGCAGCGACCTGCGCTACTCGCTCGTGACTGACCTCATCAGCCTGGCCCGCGCCGATGGCAACTACTCGGCCGGCGAGGAAGAAATGGTGGGCAAGATGGCCGCCTACCTCGGCATCAACCCCGAGCAGAAGCAAACCCTCGAAAGCGTGGTGGACCAGGCCGCCAGCGTGCCCCACGACCCGCAGGACCCCAACAAGCAGGGCTTCCTGAGCAGCATCGGCGACAAGCTGAGCAACGTGGGCATCCCGAAAGGTGCCCTGATGGCCGGCCTGCTGGGCGTGGTGGCCCCGATGGTAATTTCGAGAGTAATGGGCGGCGGCAATAACGGCGGCTCGCAAAGCCCCAGCGGCTCGATGGGCGGCCTGCTGGGCGGCGCTATGGGCAACCTGGGCGGCGGGGGCGGCTCGATGGGCAGCCTGCTGGGCGGCCTGCTCGGCGGGGGCCTGCTGAGCGGTGTGCTCGGGGGCGGCAACAACGCCAACACCAGCCAGTACCCGCAGCAGGGCTCGATGGGCAGCGGCGGGCTAGGCTCCATTATGTCGGTGCTCGGCGGCCTGGGCGGCCGCCCCAACTCGCAGCCCGCCAGCGCAGGTGGCGGCGGCCTCTTCGGCAGCGGCCTGGGTGGCCTGCTGGGCGGCCTGTTTGGCCGCTAAGCTCGGGCTAGACACAGGCATCCAAGTAGAACGTCCCGGAGGACAGCCAGCCAGCTGTCTTTCGGGACGTTTTACTTGGATGCCTGTGTCTAGGAAGTGGATTCAGGCATTGCGATAGGTAAAGAGGTCGTCGGGCCCCACCTTCTCGTGGCTTTGCCAGCCGCGCAGGCCTAGCCGGGGGGCGGCCACGCCGCGCTCAAGCCGCTTGGCGCTGCGGAAGACGCGGATTTCATCCCAGGTATTGCTGGCGAGCAGGGCGTTGAGGACCGTGGGGCCGCCCTCGACCAGCACCGACTGCACCTGGCGGGCGTGCAGGTCGGCCAGCACGGCGGGCAGCAGGTCGGGCGAGGGTGGTGCGCCGGCGGGCGCGAAGGGCAGCGTGACGTAGTCGAGGTTGGGGCTGCTGGCCCGCTCGCGGTGGGTGTAGATGATGGTGGGCTGCGCGCCGTCGAGCACGTGGTGGCTAGGGGGCAGGGCCAGGTTTTTGTCGATGACGAGGCGCGTGGGCTGAGGGCCGGGCCACTCGCGGGCGCTCAGGCGGGGGTTGTCGTGCAGGGCCGTGCGGGTACCCACCAGGATGGCCGCCTCATCGGTGCGCCACTGGTGGGTGAGCAGCTGCGCCTGCGGCCCACTTATCTGCACCTGCTGAAAGTGCGGCCCGGCCAGAAACCCATCGGCCGACTCGGCCCACTTGAGCACCAGGTAGGGCCGGTTCTTTTCCTGAAACGTAAAGAAGCGGCGGTTGAGCCAGCGGCCTTCCTCGGCCAGCAGGCCAGTGCTGACGTTGATGCCGGCCGCCCGCAGCCGGGCCAGCCCCTGGCCGGCCACCAGGGGGTTGGGGTCGTCGTTGCACACAATGACTTCGGGCACGCCGCGGGCGATGAGCAGGTCGGCGCAGGGTGGCGTTTTGCCGTGGTGCGCGCAGGGCTCCAGGGTCACGAATACGCGGCTTTGGCGCAGCAGGGCCGGGGCGGCCACGCTGGCCAGGGCGTTGACCTCGGCGTGGGGGCCGCCGTACTGCTGGTGGTAGCCCTCGCCGATAATATCGCCCGCCGGGCCCACTACCACGCAGCCCACCATGGGGTTGGGGCGGGTGCGGCCGCGGCCCAGCTCGGCTAGGTCGAGGGCGCGGCGCATAAACAAGGAATCGTCAGGCAGGGGCATGGGGCAGGGGCCGCGGTTGGCGCGGAGTTCGAGCGTAAAGCTATTCGCCAGCGCCGATTTTGCCTAAGCCGGGGGCTGGCCCGCCATCTTTGCACTCCCATGACGACCCAGCACCTCACCACCACCTTAGCCACGGCGCTGCAAGCCATTTACCCCGCCCCCGAGGCCCAGGCCGTGGCCGCGCTCGTGGCCGAGCACCTGCTGGGCCTAAGCCCCTTGCAGCGCCGCATGCGGGCCCTCGAGCCCGTGCCGGCCGCCGTGCTGGCGCAACTGCCCGCCGTGCAGGCCCGCCTGCTGGCCCACGAGCCGGTGCAGTACGTGCTGGGTACTGCCCACTTCGCCGGCCTGGAGCTGGCAGTAACGCCCGCCACCCTCATTCCGCGGCCTGAAACCGAGGAGCTGGTGCAGCTGATAGCCCGTGCCCACGCCGGCCGGCCGGGCCTGCGCCTGCTCGACGTGGGCACCGGTAGCGGCTGCCTGGCCATTGCGCTGGCCCGCGAACTGGCGGGCAGCCAGGTGCTGGCCGTAGATATTTCGGCCGAAGCCCTGGCCGTGGCCCGGCACAATGCGGCGCGCTATGCCCCGGCCGTGCAGTTCGAGCAGGTCGATATCCTGGCTAGCCTGCCCGCGGGCGTGGCACCCGCCAGCCTCGACATCCTGGTGAGCAACCCGCCCTACGTGCGCGAAAGCGAGCGGGCGCTGATGCGCGAAAACGTGCTGGCCTGGGAACCCGCCACCGCCCTGTTCGTGCCTGATGACGACCCACTGCTCTTTTACCGGCGGCTGGGAGAAGTGGGGCGCCGGCTGCTGCGGCCGGGTGGCACGCTGTATGTTGAAATCAACGAGGCGTTTAGCGACGAAACCCAGGCGCTGCTGCGCGGCCAGGGCTACGCGGCGGTGCAGGGCGTGGCCGATATGTTTGACCGGCCGCGCATGGTGCAAGCCACGGCGCCCCCGGCCCCGGCGGGGGCCTAGCCACGGGCGCCGCGCCGGCCAACCGGCAAGCGCGGCGCCCGCCTGGCCAAAACAAAACGTGTACCTACAGGCTTTTTAGGCGCTTCCCCACCGGAGGCCTTTGAGTCTGTATTTTATTTCCTTTGCAATGGCTGAGCAACCGCTCCTGACCCCTTATCACTCCGATAAGCTGACCCTGAACAACCGCGTGGTGATGGCCCCCATGACCCGCAGCCGCGCCGACAACCCCGGCCACGTGCCCAACGACCTGATGGTGGAGTACTACACCCAGCGCGCCACGGCCGGCCTCATCATCTCGGAGGGCGTATTCGTGAGCCCCGAAGCGGCAGGCTACATCAACGTGCCCGGCCTCTACACCGACGAGCAAGTGGCTGGCTGGCAAAAAGTAACCGGCGCCGTGCACGCCCAGGGCGGCAAATTCTTCGCCCAAATCTGGCACGTGGGCCGCATGTCGCACCCCGATTTGCTGGGTGGCCACAAGCCGCTGGCCCCCTCGGCCCTCAACCCCCACAGCCAGGTGTACACGCCCGAGGGCTTCAAGCAAACCGAGGAGCCGGCCGAAATGACGGTGGCCCAGATTAAGAAAACGGTGCAGGACTTTGTGCTGGCCGCCCAGAACGCGCTGAAGGCGGGCTTCGACGGCGTCGAGATTCACTCGTCGAACGGCTACCTGTTTCACCAGTTTTTCAACGGCACCAGCAACCACCGCACCGACGAGTACGGCGGCTCGATTGAGAACCGCGCCCGGCTGCTGTTTGAGGTGCTCGACGCGCTGAAGGCCGCCGGCGTGGACCTGGGCAAGGTGGGCGCCCGCCTCAACCCCTCGCTCGACGGCCTGTTTGGCATGAAGCTCGACGCCGAAACCATCCCCACGTTCGACTACATCATCAAGCGCCTCAACGACTACGGGCTGGCCTACCTGCACCTCTCGGAGCCCTTTACCGACGTGAGCAAGAACGAGTTTGCCGAGCAGCACGTGGCCAAGCGCTACCGCCCGCTCTACCAGGGCACGCTCATCATCAACGGCGGCTTCGACCAGGAGAAGGGCGATAAAGTAATCGCCGACGGCGACGCCGACCTCGTGGCCTACGGCACGCACTTCATTGGTAACCCCGACCTCGTGGCCCGCTTCGCCCAGCACGTGCCCCTGGCCCAGAGCGATAAGAATACCTACTACGTGCCCGGTGCCCACGGCTACACCGACTACCCAGCCGCCACTAAGTAAGATATTGAAAAGCAAGTGCTTGGCGCGTTCGTGGCTTTGGCTGCGGGCGCGCTTTGGCGTGGGGGCCGGGCTAGCCGGCGCGCAAATCTGGCGTGGCGGGGAATAAGCAAGCGGGCGGCGGCGTTGGGGCGGTAGGCGCGGGGCTAGCCCGCGGGTGGGCGCGGCTGCCGACCTTTGCCGGGCTTTACTTTTTTGCTGAGTGCGTATGCGGTTGCTGCTTTTTATTCTGGGCGTGAGTTTGCTGGCGGGTTGCGGGGCCAAAACCAATGGCCCGCTGGCCCTGTATTTTGTGGGCTCGTCGCGCTTTACCACGGGCAACAAAACCAACGTGGGCCCGGGCGACAGCTTGGCCACCAATCTCTACGCCCTGGCCAACGGCACCAATACTTTGTCGCATTTTCGGGCCACGGTAATCTACTCGCCGCAACGCGAGCCCTTTGCCTATCCGGCCCTGCTGGCGTCGTTTATCAACAACGTGCCGGCCGACCCGGAGGTAGTATTTATGGATTCGACGCTCACGGATAAGGATTTTCTGTACACGCCCGTGTTTGGGGTGCGCACCACGGCCGGCACGGAGCGCTGGACGTTCACGGCCACCGACAAGGACAACAATACCTCGTCGCGCTCCTTCGTGCTGTCGGTGCGGCGCTCCGATTCGCTGGCCGTGTTCAACAGCTATAGCCTGCGGCTGCGGGTGCCGGCCGCCGGCGTGGCCGCCCGGCGCTTCATCGACCTCAAGTCGGGCATTGCCCTGCCGACCTACTCGGTGGTGGGAAAGGTACCCAACGCCGAGCTGCAAAAGCTCACCGACCTCATTGTGCTGCCCGACGGCCTGCGCCTGATGTCGCCCGATACGGCGATTCGCTCTGCCCGGCTTGATTCTACCCGCTGGCCGGCGGCCAACCGCAGCCGCACGCGCTTCCGCCTCACCAACCTTACCCTGACCGACTTCACCAGCGCGCAGGATACCGTGGCCATTCAGAATCAGTTTACGGGCGCTGGCCGGGCCTACCTGCCGGTGCTGGCCCTCAACCAGGTGTATGCCTTCCAGGCCAACCGGTTCACGGCCGGGCGGCCCGTGTACGGGCTGCTGCTCGTGCGCGGCATTCCCAACTCGACCAGCACCGCTGGCTTGCAGCTCGACGTGCGCGTGGCCAAGCAGCGCCGCCGCTACTAAGCGCTACGCCCGGCTAGCTCACCAAAAAGCCTCTCCACATGCGTAGAGAGGCTTTTTGGTGCGTGAAAATGCGTAGGCGCTAAAACAGCAGGCCACCGGTGATGCTGGCCGTGAAGCGGTTGTAGGTGTTGGCGATGAGCGGCGACACGCCGCCCGTCACCGAGCCCGGGCCGTTGGCCAGCGCGTAGGGTGCGTAGCGGTCCTCGTAGCGCATGTACACCCCGGCCAGGTCCACGAAGTAGCTTTTGCTGCGAATGCCCAGGCCCGCGGTGTAGTAGTTCTGGTCGCGGTTGAACGACGAGGTGCCGGTGTAGGGGCTGGCGTTGCGCGCGTAGCCGATGCGCGCCCGGAAGATGTCGAAACGCCCCTCGGCACCCACCCGGAAGTTGACCACGTTGCGGTAGCCGGTGCTGATGAGCGCGTTGTTGTCGGTCAGGTCGCTGTCGGTCGAGCCATCAATGGTGCTGAAGCGCGACCCCGCGTAGTTGACGTACTCAACGTCGCCGGTCAGGAAGCCGTACTTGGCCAGCAGCACCGTGAGGCCACCGTTGGCCCGCATGGGCAGCGTTACGCTGTATTCGTAGGCTGGCTGACTGGTAGTCGAAAACACGTTGGACTGCCCGCTCGGCGTGTACTGCGAGGTGAGCGTGGTCGAGGCCTCCGTAGAGAGGCGGATGTAGGTCGGCGTTTGCACCGAGGCCCCCAGGCGCACGGCGTCGGCCACGCGGTAGATGAGGCCTAGCCGGCCGTTGACACCGGTGCCGGTGGTTTTTAGGTAATCCTGGTAGTTAAAGTCTTCACCCCCGTTTGAGCTCTCGCTGTAGTTGCCGGTGCGCGTGCGGTTGAGCGACACGATGCCCACGCCGGCCCCGATGTAGAGCTTGTCGCGGTAGTTGCCGCCGTAGCCCAGGTCGAACTGCGACAGCGAACCCTTGCTGATAACCTGCTCGCGCTGCGTGATGGGCCCGGTGCGCCCCGGCGTCTGTATCTGGTAGTAGGGGTTGCTGGGGCTGCTGGGGTTCCTAATCGTAATCGTGTTGGAGAGCGAGCCCGCCGCCGCTAGCCCGTCCAGGTTGTAGTAGTCGCCGCTGCTGTACTGCTTGGCGGTGCGCTGCACGGCCGCCTGGTAGTTGGGGTCGGTGTAGTTGGTGTAGCCGCCCGGCTCGCGCAAAAACTGGAAGAACGAATGGTTGTCGTCGGTCTGGTTCTGGTAGCTGAAGCCCTGGTTGAAATCGGCCAGGCGCGTGAAGCCCAGTGCAAAGCTGCCGCCGCGCCAGTCGCTGCTGTTGTCGTTGTCGGCGCGCCGGCTGGCAAACACGAGGCCCACGTTGGCCAGGTGAAAGCTGTTGGCGTTCTGGCTCACGGTGGCGAGCGAGCCGGTAGCCGCTGCGTTGGCTACCGGCGTCGAGTTGCCAGTGCCAAAGCCCACGCCGGGCGTCAGGGTAAACTCCGACTTTGTAAAGAAGCCCAAGCCGGCCGGGTTACTGGTCAGGTTGCTAAAGTCGCCCCCGAGCGAGACGTTGGCGCCCCCCAGGCCCTGCACCCGCGCCGTGCCGGCCGGGTTCTGGCGCGAGTACAACAGCGCATCCTCGGCGTAGGAGCCCTGCGCGTGCGCTGCGGGCGAAAGACCGATAATACTGCCCAGCACCGTAGCCAGGCCCATAAATGCGTGTTTCATAAATAAAATAAAGGGCAAAAAAGAGCCGGTCCGAGGGACCGGCTCGGGTTTAAGCAAGCAAAGTTTCAGCGTAGCTGCTAGCAATGAAGGCGCAGGAAAGGCCTAGCGGCCACCCCGACGGCCGCCACCACCCCCGCCACCGCCACCCCCACCAAAGCCGCCACCACCTCCACCACCACCGCCAAAGCTGCGGCTAGGCGAGCTGTAGCTGGGCTGGGCCTGGCTAGGCTGGCTATAGGAGCGCTGCTGGGGCTGGCCACCGTAGGCCGGCTGCCCGCCAAAGTCGCGGCGCTGGGGCTGGCCCTGGCCACTGTATTGCGGCTGGCTCCAGCCGCGCTGCCCCCCACCGGGGTTGGCAGTAGAGGCGTTTTGCCCGGCATTGGTACCGTTGCCGAAGAAGCCGCCGAAGAACCCACCGCGGCGCGGGCCGGGGGCCGAAGTGCCGGCCGGGTTGGCCGGCGTCGAGTAAGAAGGCTGGCCCACGATATTGCCACCGCCGCCGCCATCGCGGCGCGTGGGCATGGCCACGCCGCCACCGCCAGCCGAAGCGCCGCCGGGCATGGCCACGCTATTGGGCGAGTACGAGCCCACCGGGCGCCCGCCCACGTTGCCGTTGTTGGCGGGGGCCGCGCCATTGAAGACCGAACCACCGCCGCGGCTCACGCGCGGGTTGTAGCCCGGGTTTACGGCGGCGCCACGGCCTGCATACACGGCCGGGCGGCCATAGCCATACGAGTCGTAGTAGCCGCGGCCGTAGCCATACCCGTAGGGGCTGCCGTAGCCGAAGGGCGAGTAGCCGTAGCCATACGGGTAGCCAAAGCCGCCAAACCCACCGTAGCCAAAGCCAAACCCGATGCTCAAACCCGAGCCGTAGCCGTAGCCAAAGGGCGAGTAGAAGGGGTCATAAAACCCGCCGCCGTAGGGGCTACCATAGCCGAAGGGCGAATACCCGTAGCTCAGGAAGGGCGAAACGCCGTAGCCAAACGGCGAGTACCCGTAGCCAAACGCGCTGCTATACCCCATCGGCGAGCCGTAGTACGAGGGCGAAGCCCCGTAGGCCGGCGCGTAGTTGTAGCTGCTCACGCCCGGCCCGGTGTAGGGCTGGTTGAAGCCGCTCGGGTTGTAGTAGCTCAGGCCACTGTTGTAGCTGTTGCTGTAGTAGTCGCTGCCGGTGGCGTAGCCATTCTGCGAGGTGCCGCCCTGGTAGTCGGGGTTAGCATCGTCGGTGGTGGCGCGGTTCACGGGCGTGGTGTCGTCGAGGGCGCGAGCCGGGATGGTGCCCTGATTGCCATAGCCGTAGGCCACCGGGGCCGGGCGGGCCGCGGCCGTAGTGTGGTCGCTCGATGAATAATACACGCCATCGGTCTCCGTGGAGGTCGTCAGCGCCCCGGAGGTAGCGCACCCGCCCAAAGCGAGCAGCGCCAGCGCCGGCATAGTAGCGGTGAGCAGGTTTTTCATGACTGAAAAAAATGAGAAATCAGCGCGAAGCTGAACGGGTTAGTAAAGTACTTGCGTAGCGAATGGAAGCTAGGTGAAAACCCGGCGCCGGGGCCAGATTCAAAAACAACAACTCAACTCTGGGAGCCTCCGCGTGCGCGCGCCCTACTATAACGTAATTTCGCCGCAAAACGGTGCCTTCCGACGAAAGATACTGACACAAAACCCATACCAGTATCGACGGGCTTGCCGCTAGCCCCGACCCACTGGTTTCAGATGCCTGTTATGAGCAAAAAGTTGCCTACCCGCCAGGAAGATTATTCGGCCTGGTACAATGAGCTGGTGAAGCGCGCCGGCCTCGCCGAAAACTCGGCCGTGCGTGGCTGCATGGTTATCAAGCCCTACGGCTACGCCATTTGGGAGAAGATGCAGCGTCAGCTGGACGACATGTTTAAGCGTACCGGCCACGAGAATGCCTACTTCCCGCTGTTCGTGCCCAAGAGCCTGTTTGAGGCCGAGGAAAAGAACGCCGAGGGCTTCGCTAAGGAGTGCGCCGTGGTGACCCACTACCGCCTGCAAACCGACCCCGACCGGCCCGGCAAGCTGCGCGTCGACCCCAACGCCAAGCTCGAAGAAGAGCTCATCGTGCGCCCCACCTCGGAGGCCATCATCTGGAGCACCTATAAGAACTGGATTCAGAGCTACCGCGACCTGCCGCTGCTCATCAACCAGTGGGCCAACGTGGTGCGCTGGGAAATGCGCACGCGCCTGTTTCTGCGCACCGCCGAATTTTTGTGGCAGGAAGGCCACACCGCCCACGCCACCGCTACCGAGGCCGTGGCCGAAACCCGCCAGATGCTCGACGTGTACGCCGAGTTTGCCGAGGAGCACATGGGCGTGCCCGTGGTGAAGGGTGTAAAAACCCCCAACGAGCGCTTTGCCGGTGCCGAGGATACCTATTGCATCGAGGCGCTGATGCAGGATGGCAAGGCCCTGCAAGCCGGTACCAGCCACTTCCTGGGCCAGAACTTCGCCAAGGCCTTCGACGTGCAGTTCCAGACCAAGGAGGGCGGCCTGGAGCACGTGTGGGGCACGAGCTGGGGCGTGAGCACCCGCCTGATGGGCGCGCTCATCATGGCCCACTCGGATGACGAGGGCCTCGTGCTGCCGCCCAAGCTGGCACCGATTCAGGTCGTGATTGTGCCGATTTACAAGACTGGCGAGCTCGACGCGCTGCTGGAGCGCATCCGGCCCATTCAGCAGGGGCTAGCCCAGCGCGGCATTTCGGTGAAAGTGGACAGCCGCGACACCGAGCGCCCCGGCTTCAAGTTTGCCGAATGGGAGATGAAGGGCGTGCCCGTGCGCCTGGCCATTGGCGCCCGCGACCTCGACGCCGGCACCGTAGAGGCCGCCCGCCGCGACACCAAGCAGAAGCTGCAACTGCCCCTGGCCGAGGTAGTCGACAGCGTGGATAAGCTGCTGAGCGACATTCAGCTGAACATCTATACCCGCGCCAAGGAGTACCGCGCTGCCCACACCACCCGCGTCGAAACCTACGACGAGTTCAAAGAAGTGCTCGACGGCAAAGGAGGCTTCGTGGTGGCCCACTACGATGGCACCTCCGAAACCGAGGAACTCATCAAGGAGCAAACCAAAGCCACCGTGCGCTGCCTGCCCCTGGCCGAGCCCGACGAGGAAGGCGTATGCATAGTAACTGGCAAGCCCAGCGCCCGCCGGGCATGGTTTGCCCGCGCTTATTAAGGTCTGATTTTATCCAAAGCGGATAAAAAAAGAACGTCATGCAGCGCGCAGCGAAGCATCTCGCTCGCACCATTAGAGTTAGCAACCCTAGCGGCGCGAGCGAGATACTTCGCTGCGCGCTGCATGACGTTTTTTCTTATAGCTACCGTGATTTCTAGCTAGCTAATGCGCACGCGCAGCTGGTGGCGCCCCGGCTCCTCGTAGTGGTAGCTGAGCAGAAAGCCGCTGGTTTCGCAAATCTGGCGGGCAATGGGCAGGCCCAGGCCCACGCTGCCGGGCAGGCGGTCGGGCCGGGGGCGTAGGCGGGCAAAGAGTTGGTCGGCGGGCAGCGCCTGCGGGCGGCCGGTGTTTTCAACCAGCAGCTGCTGGGCTGTAAGCACCACGCGTAGCCGGCCGCAGGGAACATTGTGCCGGATGGCGTTGCTGAGCAGGTTACTCACTAAAATGTCAACGAGCGAGCGGTTAGCCGACACGCGCAGACTGGGCACGAGGTCCGTTTCGAGGGCTAGCTGACCACTAGCGAGCTGCTCGGCCAGCTGCCCGAGCTGGGTGTGCACCACGGCGGCCAGGTCCACGGTTTCGGTGGCGAAGTAGAGTTGCTGGTCGAGGTGCGTGAGCAGCAGCAGGCTGCGGCTCAGGTGCGTGAGGCGCTGCGTCACGGCCAGTAGCGGCTCGATGTGGCTGGCCTGCTCCTCGGTGAGGCCGGGGGCCTGCACCAATAGGTCGAGCTTGGTGCGCAGGATGGCCAGGGGCGTTTGGAGCTCGTGGGCGGCGTTTTCGGCAAACTCGCGCTGGCGCTGATACAGGCGCTGGTGTCGGCCCAGCACCCGCCCGATGGCCGCGTTCAGGGCCTTGAACTCGGGAATGTTGGTAGGCGCTAGCACCGGGGCGTGGTGCTGGTCAAGCTGGTACTGCTGCAACGTGCCTAAGGTGCGGTAAAACGGCCGCCAGTAGTGCCGCGCCAGCACGTGCTGAATCAGCAGCATGCCGCCCAGCAGTACCCCAAACAGCACGGCTTCGGCCAGCACAATGCCGCCCAGCAGCGCCGGCCCGTCGAGCAGCGAGGTACGCACCTCCAGCCGATAGCTTTTTCCCTGAAAAGCTTCGGTGCCCGCTACCTGCCGGTAATACTGGTTTTTACCCGTGAGGGTGTTAAACATCAGCCGGTCCTGAAAGATGTTTGGCCCCGGCGTGGCCGCTGGCGTGCCCCCTAGCGGCACAAATTCCACGTTGTGGTCGATGCGGTGCCAGAAAGCCAGGTCGGCGGGCGTGCGCAGCTCCTGGCGCAGGGCAAGCTCCACGCGCTGCTTGCGCCGGCCCAGCGTGCGGTCTACGTAGGCGTAGTACAGCCGGTGAATGACCTCGTAGTACACAAACGTGCCCGCCACCGCCACCACGCTGGCGTAGAGCAGGAAAATGAACGTGGTGCGGGCAAGTAGCTTCATCTGGAATTACGCCTCGCTGGTATCAAACCGGTACCCCAGCCCATACACCATGCGGATGTAGCTGGGCGCGCCCGCCTCGCCGAGCTTGCGCTTGAGGTTTTTGACGTGGGCATACACGTTCTCAAACGTGTCGAACTGCTCGGCCGCATCGCCCGAAAGGTGCTCGGCAATGGCACCTTTGGTCACCACGCGGCCCTGGTTGGCCAGCAGCAGCAGCAGCAGGTCAAACTCGGTGCGGGTGAGCGTGAGCGGGCGCTCGCCCACGGCGGCGCGGCGGGCGGGCACATCTACTTGCAGCTCGCCCACGCGCAGCAGGTTGGTGCCCTGGTAGTGGCGGCGGCGCACCAGCGCCGCAATGCGGGCGCTGAGCTCGGGCAGGTAGAAGGGCTTGGGCAGGTAGTCGTCGGCCCCCAGCTCGAGGCCCGCGATGCGGTCGCCTACGGCGGCGCGGGCGCTCGTGATGATGACCGCCGCGCCGGGGTGGTGCCGCTGCAACTCGCGCAGCAGGTCGAGGCCGTCGCCGCCGGGCAGCGTGAGGTCCAGCACAATGCACTCGTAGCTGTGCAGCAGCATCTTTTCCTGGGCCTGGGCAAAGGTGGTGGCCACCTCGCACACGTAGTGCTGCGCCCGCAGGTAGCTGACGAGGCTAGCCAGCAGGTCGGGTTCGTCTTCAACGAGCAGCAGCTTCATGGGGTGGGCTAGGGAAGGAGTGCGGTGGGTAAGCCAGGTAAAGTAGCGCATCCTGCCTGCGCGGCGCGGCGGCCGAACTAAGCGAGGCGGTACTGATTTTTTTGGCGCAAGCCAATTTCTTCCAAATGTATTCTAAATCCCCGGGGTACTTCGCCTCTGTCTTCGGGCGGGGCCACTGGCCGCGGCTGCTTTCTTTCTCCTCTTCTCCCACCCAATGCTCTCTCTCCTAGGATTTTTGATGATAAGTACGTTCATGTACCTCATCATGTCGAAGCGCATGTTTGCCATGACGGCGCTTATCCTCATTCCCATCCTGTTTGCCCTCATCGGCGGGTTTCGGGCTGAAATCGGCGAGATGATGCTGGAGGGCGTCAAGAAAATCGCACCCACCGGGGTCATGCTGATTTTCGCCATCATGTACTTCGGCATCATGACCGACGCGGGCCTGTTTGACCCCATCGTGGGCAAGATTCTCAAGGTCGTGGGCGGCGACCCGCTCAAGGTGGTCATCGGCACGGCCGTGCTGGCGCTGGCCGTATCGCTCGATGGCGACGGCACCACTACCTACATCATCGTGGTGTCGGCGATGCTGCCCCTCTACCGCCGCCTCCAGATGAACCCGCTCATCCTCACGGCCACCGCCTTTTTGTCGAGCGCCGTGATGAATATTCTGCCCTGGGGTGGCCCCACGGCCCGCGTGCTGTCGGCCCTGCACCTCGATAGCAGCCAAGTGTTTACGCCCCTTATTCCGGCGATGGTGGTGGCGGCCGGCTGGGTCATTTTTGTGGCCTACATCTTCGGCAAGCGCGAGCGCAAGCGGCTGGGCATCGTCACCATCAACGAGCACGCCGACGAGCTGGTGGCCGAGGCCACCCACGAGGACCTGAGCCTGCGCCGCCCCAAGCTGCTGTGGCTCAATGCCCTGCTGACCCTGGCTTTGCTCGTGGGGTTGTTTATGGACCTCATGCCGCTGGCCGTGCTTTTCATGACGGCTTTCGCCCTGGGCATGCTCATCAACTACCCGCGCCTGGGCGAGCAGCGCGGCCGCCTCAACGCCCACGCCGGCAACGCCATGATAGTGGCGGGCATGGTGTTCGCGGCGGGCATCTTCACGGGCATCCTGGCCGGCACCAAAATGGTCGATGCCATGTCGCAAACCATCGTGACGCTGATTCCCAATGCCCTGGGGCCGCACCTGCCCATCGTCACGGGCATCACGAGCGCACCGTTCACCTTCTTCATGAGCAACGATGCCTACTACTTCGGCATTCTGCCGCTCGTGACCAAGGCCGCCGCGCAGTTTGGCGTGAGCGTGGAGGCCATGGGCCGGGCCTCGCTGCTGGGGCAGTCGGTGCATTTGCTGAGCCCGCTGGTGCCCAGCACCTACCTGCTGGCGGGCCTGGCTGGCGTCGATTTCGGTGACCACCAGCGCTTTACCCTCAAGTGGGCCTGCGGCACGGTGCTCGTGATGCTCGCGGTGTGCCTGCTGCTAGGCGTGGTGCCGGTGTAGCGCCGGGCCTCGCAATCCATACTGTCTATTTCCCACCCAACTCCTTTACTACCAATGAAAAAGGCACTACTCCTTTTGGTCGCTTTCCTGCTGCTCGGCACGGCCGCGCAGGCCCAGCACAACCGCGCCGCCTACAACGGCTGGCTGCAATACACGGGCACGTACTCGCTCAACGAGCGCTTCGACCTGAACCTGGGCGTGCAGTACCGCGCCTACAGTGGCCTCACAGACAAGCGCTTGCTGCTGGGCCTAGGGCTGCTGCAATACAACTTAAAGAACGTGCCGCTATCGGTGGGCGCGGGCTACATGTACCTGCAACTCCAGCCCTACACCACGGCCGACCAGGTCGAGAAATTCGACAACCGCGAAAACCGGCTGTATCAGCAAGTGATTGCCACGCAGAAGTTCAACCGGGCGCGCCTCATCCACCGCTACCGCATCGAGGAGCGCTGGACGGCCACCGGCTTCCGGCTGCGCTTTCGCTACCTGGCCTCGCTGCGCCTGCCGCTGGGCCCCAAAACCGACCCCAACCCCAAGTGGTATTTGGCCCTGAAGGACGAAATTCGCCTCAGCGACCAGCCCAACCCGTTTGACAGCAACCGCGTGTGGGGCGGCGTGGGCCGTATCTTCAACAAAAACCTGGGCGGCGAATTGCTCTGGATGACGCAGTTCGACGGTGGCCAAAACCGCTCCAACTACGTGGCCTTCATCCTGCGCCACGACTTCGGCTGGTCGGCCGACCACCCCGAGCGCCGCGTGCGCTTCCTGCCCCAATAACCGCACCTGCATGACTCACTACCTCCAGCAAATTCTGGATAACCCGCTGGGCGCCCTGGCCATCGTGGGCAACCTGGTCATCATCGAAAGCCTGCTCTCGGTAGACAACGCCGCCGTGCTGGCCACAATGGTGGGGGACTTGCCCCGCGAAGAACGCAAAAAAGCCCTGCGCTACGGCATCTTCGGGGCCTACGTGTTTCGGGGGGTGTGCCTGCTGTTTGCCTCGTTTCTCATCAATTTCTGGTTTTTGAAGCCGCTGGGGGGCCTCTACCTTTTATACTTGGTGTGGGACCACTTCCGGGCCAGCCCCGCCGAGGGCGACGAGCACGTGGAAAAAGAAAAAAGCTGGCTCTACAAGCGCACGCTGGGTCTGTTTGGCAAGTTCTGGGCCACCGTGGCCCTGATAGAGCTAATGGATTTGGCCTTCTCCATCGACAACGTGTTTGCCGTGGTTGCCTTCACCGACAACCTCATTCTGGTGGTCGTGGGCGTGTTTATCGGCATCCTGGCCATGCGGCTGGTGGCGCAGGCCTTTGTGCTGCTGATGGGCAAATACCCGTTTCTCGAAACGGCCGCCTTTGTGGTGATTGGCATCCTGGGGGTCAAGCTGGTGCTCTCGCTGTTCGAGCACTTTCAGCCGGCGCACCCCTTCACGACCTTCCTCGGCAGCGAGGCCGCCGACGTGGGGCTGACCGTCCTCACGGTGGCGGTGTTTCTGGTGCCCTGGGCCAGTTCGGTCTTATTCGATTACCCGCGCCGGCTGGGGCCGCGCTAGGGCGCACTGCCGGGGCACCAAAATAGGCTGGCTTTCAGAATGCTCGGTAAGCCTTACAGCTTTTCCTCCAGCCACAGAAAACCCGCAGCCAGCAGAAACAAGCCGAAAAACCAGCCGGCTGGCCAGGGCTGGCGCACGGTAGTAGCCTCGGTGGCTGGGGCGGGGCCAGCCAGGGCGCCGCGCGCGGCCAGCGCCTGCTGCCGGGCCGTCAGCTCGGGCCCGCGCCAGGCGGCCGAGTCGTACACGTAGAAGCTGTGTAGCGTGCGGCCCGGCCCGCGCACCTGGTGCCAGCCGGCCGCGGCGGGCCAGTACTCGGCGGTGCTCCACTCGGGCAGGCGCACATCCTGCGCCAAGGCTAGCCCCACGGCCGGGCCGCCCGCCAGCGGGTGCACCCGGAGCTGGCTGGCCGGCCGGGCCCCCGCCAGCCGCAGCGTGAGCGGCTGCTGCGGGCGCGGCCAGCGGCTCAGGGCCAGCCAGGTGGCGGCTGGGGCGGGCGGCGGGGTGGCGGCCGTCAGCAGCTGGCTCCAGAAGGAGGCGTAGGCTGCGGCTTGCCCCTGCAAAGCCCAGCGGAAGGTTTCGGGCACTACCGATACTACAGTGGCCCCTAGCCCCACGCGCCGGCTGGCGGCTACCACGGCCCCGCCGGGCGCCGTAACGAGCGGCTGGGCGCTGCCCGGCCGCAGCCGCGCGGGCACCAGGGCCCGCACGGTGGCCGGGGCATCGGGCCAGCGCAGGGGCTGCGCCACGGCGCCGGCCGTGGGCAGGGGCTGCACGGCAAAATCGGCGCGGGCGGGCACGGCAGCCGGTAGGGGCGCGGGCTCGGCCAGCACCACCAGGCCCAGGCGGCCCTGCTGCACGGCCGCGCGCAGAGTTTGGGCTTCGCCCGCCGGCAGGCTAGCCAGGGTGGGTGCATCGGCCACTACGAGGGCGTAGTGGGCGAGTAGGGCGGGGGTGAGGCGGTCAAGCGGCTGGGCCGGCTGGTTGAGAAACTCGGTTTGCACCAGGCCGCGGCTCACGGTGGTGCGCAGGGCCACGGCCCGGCCCGCGGTGGCCAGGCTATTCTTCAAAAACTTGAATTCGAAGCCTGGCACGGCAGCCAGCAGCAACACGGGCGGCATCGTGGCGGGCGCTAGCTCCAGGGGCAGCGGCTCGGTGCGGGGGGGCTGGCCCGCGCGGCGCAGGCGCAGGCCGTAGCGCGCCCGGCCAGCTACTTTGGGCTGGTAGCTCAGGCGAAAATGCCCGGTGCCGGCGGGCAGCCGCAGCGAGTCGCGGCCGGCGCCTTCGGCTTGCAAACTCACCCAAGCGGGGCCAGTGCCGGCCAGGGTGCCTTCTACCTCAAAGCGCTGGCCTAAAGTGAGCTGCTGCGGCCAGTTCGCCGCCTGAATACCGGCAAAGGCGGGTGGCGCGTGCGGCACTACCACTAGCCTACCCAGCGCGGGTAGTTCGGTGGGGAGGAGCCCTTCGCCCAGCAAATGCACCCGGTGCAGGGCGGGCCGCTGCTCGGCCAGCCGCAGCAGGCTGCCGAGCGCCTTGGCGCGGGCCGGGGGCGGGGTGCGGTAGGTCCACACCGGCGTGCCGGCCCCCAGGCGGCGCAGCAGCTGGCGCAGGGTATCGGGCTGGTAGCCAGGTGTGAGCAAGATGGCCTCGGCGCGGGCAGCGGGCAGGGTACGCAGTGGCGGGCGCGCCGTGAGGTAGAGGGCCAGCGGCGCGAGCAGGCCAGCCAGCAGCCGCAGGGCTAGCCGGCGGCGGTCGGCGCGCCGCAGGGCGGCCACCACGAGCCCCAGGGCCAGCAGCCCGCACGCCAGGGCAATGAGAAAAGAAGAGGTAGCGGGTAGCAAGGAGCGAGTAGCGAAGGTGAGCAGGCGGCGGAAACGCCGGGCTAGTTAAATTTAGAGAGCTGAGCTACTGATAATTAATTCTGGAAAGCAGTATCAGCCAGCTAGCGGCTCAACTCCTGGAAGTAGCGTTGAGAGAGGCGGTCGGGCGCGGCGGCCGGGGCGGCGGTGGGCACGGGGGCGGGCAGCAGGTCGGTGAGGGCGCGCTGGGCAGGCGCCAGGGTACTGGGGCTGGGCACGCGGCCAGCCCGGGCCTCGGTGGCGAGCTGGCGCAGGGCCCGCAGCGCGGGCAGGTAGAAGCCGGGCTTTTGCAAAGCGGCCTGGGCCAGCGCCGCGCCGGCCTGCTCCAGGGTGGCGGCATCGGCGGGGCGGGCGGGCTGGGCAGGGGCGGCTTGGGCGGCGGCCAGCCAGCGCAGGGCCGCGCGCACGGTGGGCTGGTTGGCGGGGGCGGGCACGGTGGCTTGCAGGCGCGGGGCAGCGGCGCCCTTTAGCTCGCCAGTGAGGCGCAGGGTGGCCTCGGGGAAGGGCTGGGGCGTGAAGCCAGCCTTTTTCACGTAGGCCCGGGTTTGCTGCTGCACCTGCTTGAGCAGGCGCAGGGCGCGGTACTCGTAGGGGCGGGCGGCGGCTGGCTGGCCGGTGCGCAGGCGCAGCTCGGCGGCCCACATCTCGTCGAGCACGGCGTGGAGCTTGGCCTTCACGGCTGGCTCCAGAAAGTCGGCGGTTTCGGCGTCGTCGTGCTTGTGCATGTAGGGGTCCATGAGCGCGTCGGTGGCGGCGGTGGCCGAGGCCTTGCCACCCAGCGGAGCCTCGACGTGGTGGTCATGGTCGTCGTGGTCGTCGGCCTCGGCCGCGTGCGCGGCGGGCTTCTCGTCGGCCGTGGGGAAGTCGGCAGTGGGCGCGGCGGGCTCGTCGGCGGTGGGCGGGCCGGCCGTCACGCCGAGGCCTTTCTCGGCTTCTTCGCCCAGAAACTTGCCGTAGCGCAGGCGCAGCGACTGCTGGTCGAAGCCCAGCGCGTTGGCCCGGTTGCTAAACTCGGCGGCCGTGAGCCGGGGCTTCTCGGCAATGAGCTTTTCGGTGTCGATAATAATCTGGCGCTCAGACCGAAAATAGGCCGGGGCGGTGTTCACGCCCATGCCCATGTCGAGGGCGCTGGTGGCCGCGGCCGTGTCCTGCCACTGCACGATAAAGGCGTCGGAGCGGGCGCTCTGGCCGTGGTTGTCGCGGGCCTGCACGTAGAAGTACAGCTCGTCGCCGTAGGTCATGCCGAGCTTGGGCAAATTCAGCAGGCTAGCCACGGTAGCCTCGCCCGGTTGGCCGCCCAGGCCGGCGCTCAGGTCGCGGCGCACCTCCCGGAACTTCACCGCCTCGCCCTGGCCCTGGGCCACGGTGATGACCAGCTCGGCGTGGCTCAGGCCGTAGTCGTCGCGCAGCGCGGCTCTTATGGGCACCTCGGGCCGGGTGCCGCGGGCGGCAATAAGCGTGTAAGGCTTAGGCGTTTGGAGGCGAATGGTGGGTGCCAGGTCGGGCCGCACCTCAATGGCGTAGTCATCCGAGGTCTGCCCCGCGTAGCGCAGCCGGTACAGCGCCGAAGCGCTCAGCTCTTGGGTGGCATCAAACCGATTGGCTAGCCCCGCCGCCGGCCGCAAGGTCAGCTTCTGACTGCCGATTTCCAGCGTGGGCGCCGCGCCGGTAGTGCGGCTCACGTGCACGAGCCAGCGTACCCGCGCCCCCTGCGGGCACTGAAATGAGGCCGCCGCCGGCGCAAACGCCGCCCGCCGGGTGTAGGCCGGTGGTGTCACCAGCAGCTCCACCTTGGTGATGCGCGGCGCCGCGGCCGGCACCGGCCGGGCCGCATCGGGCGCGAAACGCACGGCCACGGCGCCGGGGGCTGTCGGGGCCGTTGGCCGGGTTGGCAGCCACCAGGCCAGCGCGCTGCCAAGTAGCAACAGCCCGCTGATAAGCAGGGAATTTTTGAAGTAAACCGGCAGCAGCGGAGCCTGCGTCGAAGTTAGCTCGCCGAGCCGCTGCGCTACCCGTTGCTGCTGCAGCTGCCCCAGAAAGGGCAGTCCTGCGCCGTCTTGCAAGAGCAGGCCCGCGCTGTCTTCCAGTTCCGGAAATAGCCGGTCGAGCTGCCGGGCCACGGCGGGCGGGCCCAGCCGGCGTAGGGGCCACAGCTGCCAGGCGGCCACGGCCAGCACGGCGGCCATGCCGGCTAGCAGCCCTGGCCGGCCACCGGGCCAGCGCGCCGCCAGCAGCCCGAGCAGCAACCAGCCGGCCAGGGTAGGCAGCAGCACCGCCGCCAGCCGCCGGCCCGCGTAGCTGCGCCCGGTAGCTTGCAGCAGCGGCCGCGCATTCTCCACATCCGGGGCAGTAGGGGCAATTACTTGGCTCATAGCGAAGGCGATAAAGAAGTGGGCGCGCTGGCCCGCCGCCCGGCCAGCCAGCGCTCAAGCCCAAACAGCAGGGCCACCACCAGCACCAGCCAGGGCCGCCAATCGGCGTAGTGGTAGGCAATCGGCGGGGCCGCCGTGCGGCCCGCCACCTGCGGGGGCCGGGCCGGCAGCTGGGCAGGGTCGAGGCGGCGCTGGTCGTGGGCGGTCAGTAGGGAATCGGTGCCCAACTGCGGGTTGCGGGCCAGCAAATCAAGCAGCAGGGCCGGCAGCGCGGGGCTGGCCGCCAGGGTGCTCCAGCCCGGCAATAGGCGCGTAGCTAGCTGGTAGCTAGTGCCTTTACCTTGAGGTGCCTCGGCCAGTACGGTGCGGCCCCTGCCATCAGTCCAGCGCGGCTGGCTGCCGGTGAGCCGGGCTAGCCGGCCCCGGCGCGTGAGTAGGATGGGGGTGAGCCCAGCCGTTTCGGCCGTGGCTAGGGTGGCAGTATCGGGCTGGCCCGGACCAGCTGCCTCCTGCCACAGGTGCAGGCCGCGCGGCACTTGGGCGCGCCAAGTGGCGGGCACCGGCCGGTCGCTCAGCCAGAATAGCCAGTCGGGCGCGCTGGCCGGGTCGGGCTCCGTGGGGCTGACCGTGAGCGCCAGCGGCGCGGGCAGGCCCACGGCCGCGGCCCGCAATGCAGCCCGCAGGTAGCGGGCCTCTTCGGCCGCGCCGGCCGGGGCGTAGAGCACCACGCGTACGGGACCGGCGTGCACTGGTACCGCGGGTTGCGGCCGCGTCGAATCGGCCACGGCAGGGCGCAGGTGGGCCTGGCCGGCTGCCGTTTCGTAGCGCAACGGCGGCAGGCCAGCCACCGCCAGGGTGGCGCCGGGCCGCGGCCGGGCCACGCGCAGCAGCTGGAAGGTGGTCTGTTTTTCGTCGCTGTGGCCTAGCAGCAGGCGCAGGCTGTCCCCGGTGGCGGCCGCCGCTTGCAGCCAGGTAGTGGCCGTGCGCGTGGGGATGACTTGCCAGGTGAGGCTAGCCGGCAGCGCCGGGTGGGGGCCGCCAAAAGCACGGAGCGCCGTCGGCGTTACGGCATACAAGGGTTGGCCTGGAAAAGAATCGGCCGCCTGCTGGATGCGCGCCCAGGATAGATTATCAGCCGGGCTTTTGCCGGGTAACTTGCTGCGCCCTAGCGAGTCGGCCTGCCACTCGGCCCCCGTGATGGCGGGCAGCCCCGCCGCCAGCCAGCGTAGCGCATAGCCGCGCCGCCGCAGCGAATCGAGCGTGGGGCGCACGGCGGCCAGGCTAGTGCCATCGGCCAATGCGGGGCTCACCAGCACCTGGCCCCGGCCGGCGAGCGGCTCCTTCCATTGCGGGCCGGCCAGCACCACCGCCAGCGCAGCCAGCAGGGCCGCGCGCAGCAGTAGTAGCCACACCTGTTCGAGGCGCAGGTTGCGCAGGCGGCGGTTGGCCCCGGCGGCCAGCCAGCGCAGGCTGCCCACCGCCACCTCGCGGCCCGGCCGGCGGTTCCAGAGGTGGATGGCCAGCGGCACCAAGAGGCCCAGCAGGGCTAGCAGCGCAGAAGGATTGGTGAGAGTTAGCAAGACCGCAGATTCAAACGGATTTAACGGATTGCGCAGATACGCCCGCTAAAGCGGGCTGACTACACTTTTGATGCTTTTATAGTGCTGAGCTTTAGATTTCTGCTGCAAAAACCTTTGTGACTTCTCTTTTGCGGTGAAAAATGCTAGCTCAGCAGCTGGCGGCGTTTCAAAAACTCGCGCAGCGCCCCGTCGAGCGGGTCAGCGGGGCTGAGCTGGTGGTAGTCGAGGCCCCGCTGGCGGGCGGTGTGGGCGGTGTCGCGCAGCCACTGGCGCAACTGCTGCTGGTAGGTCGCGCGCTGCTCGTCGGCATTGAGCTGGATAGTCTGGCCGGTTTCGAGGTCGCGGAACGTGACAGAACCTTTGTAGCTAAAGTTCAACTCGTTGCCGGCCACCAGGTGCAGCAGCAGCACGTCGCCGCTGGTGGCGCGCAGGCGGGCCAGTAGGTGGTTTATCTCGCCGCTTTCTTCGTACAAGTCGCTCACGCATACCGTAAGGGCGCGCTGGCGGCGGGCGGTGAGCGGGGCTAGCGTCGCGGTGTCGGGAAAGGTGCCGGTGGCCTCGGCCGTTTCGAGGGCGTGGTAGAGGCGGGGCAGCTGGCGGGTGTCGGCGCGGGCCGGGAAGTGCTGCAAGCCAGTGGCGCCCAAGATGGTGAGGCCCACGGCATCGCCCTGCTTCTGGGCCAGGTAGGCCAGTGCGGCCAGCAGCAGCCGGGCATAGTCGAGCTTGGTGAGGCCGTTGTCGTCGCGGTGGTTCATGCTGGCGCTGGCGTCCAGCACAAGGTTGACTACCAGGCTGGTATCGACTTCCGACTCGCGCAGAAAGTACTTATCCGACCGGGCAGCCAGGCGCCAGTCGAGGCGGCGCAGGTCGTCGCCGGGCTGGTAGGGCCGGTACTGGCTGAACTCCATGCCCGCGCCCTGCCGGCGGCTGGCGTGCGCGCCCGCCAGGAAGCCCTCAGCCGCCTGGCGGGCGGCTAGCGGCAGGTTGCGCAGGGCATAAAGAAGTTCGGGCGTGAGCAAGGTCAGTTACCAATTAATAGTGAGCAAAAAGAACGTCATACAGCGCGCATCGCAGCATCTCGCTTGAGTCGTTAAGTGGCCCCCAACGTCATGCAACGCACTGCTTCGCTACGCGCTGCATGACGTTCTTTTTAAACCTGAACCGCTTTCAGCAGCTCGCGCACGGCATCATCGGGCGTCAGATTCTCCGCCTCGGCATTGAAATTCAGCAGCACGCGGTGGCGCAGCACGGGCGGCGCCAGCGCCTTAATATCATCAAGCGTGGCGGCGAAGCGGCCTTGCAGCAGCGCCCGCGCCTTGGCGCAGAGAATGAGCGCCTGGCCGGCGCGCGGGCCGGCGCCCCAGCGGCCGTAGTCCTTGATAAACTTGACTTCTGAGGTGGCCGGGCGGGTGGCGCGCACCAGCCGGTTCACGAAGCTCAGCAGCTCGGGGCTGAGGCTGACCTGGCGCACCAGTTGCTGCAATTGCCGAATGTCGTCGCCGCCCAAAATGGGCCGCACCTCGGCGCGGGCCGTGCCGGTGGTGCCGCTGAGCACCGCCATTTCCTCCTGCTCGGTGGGGTAGCCGATGCGCACGTACAGCAAAAAGCGGTCGAGCTGGGCCTCGGGCAGCGGGTAGGTGCCGCTCTGCTCGATGGGGTTTTGGGTGGCGAGCAGGAAGAACGGCTTGGGCAGCGCGTGCTCCTGGCCGGCGTAGGTCACGTGGCCTTCCTGCATGGCTTCCAGCAGGGCAGCCTGGGTTTTGGGCGGGGTGCGGTTTATCTCATCGGCCAGCACGAGGCTGGCGAAGATGGGGCCGGGGTTGAACTTGAACGAGCGCCGGCCGGTGCCGTGGTCTTCCTCCAACACCTCGGTGCCCAGGATGTCGGTAGGCATGAGGTCGGGCGTGAACTGGATGCGGCGAAACGGCAAATCGGTGGCCTGGGCCAGCGTGCGCACCAGCAGGGTTTTGGCCAGCCCCGGCACGCCCTCCAGCAGGGCGTGGCCGCCGGCCAGCAGCGCCACCAGCACTTCGTCGAGCACCTGGCTCTGGCCCACGATGACCTTGCCGATTTCGGCCTTCAGCGTCGGCAGCTTGGCGAGGAGCGTTTTTACGTCTTGTTCGGTCATGTAAAGTTTTGGCAAGCAGATAAGTCGTTTGTCAGTGCGAGCGCAACGAAGTGAAGCGCGGCAATCTTTCCTTCACAGTATGTTAGTAAGCGACTGAAAGCAAACGACAAGGAAGGATTGCCGCGCTTCACTTCGTTGCGCTCGCACTGACAAACGGCGCGGTTTAGTGCCTGTCAACTCAGGGCATAGAGCAGAATATTGACCCCGAACTTGGTATTGTCTTCGGCCAGAAAGCGCTTATTCCTAAAGTCATAGTCCCACTCGCAGCCGTAGTCTTTATTGGAGTAGAGCACCCCCAGCCGGTTGTTGATGGTGATGCCCTTGAGGTAGTCGTGCACCAGGTCATCGCCCCAGCCGTTGAGCTCGAAGCCGGTGTTGGGCGGGCCGTCCTTGAACTTGAAAAACTGGGTGTAAATGGGGTGGGTCTTGGGGATTTTTTGCAAAGCCTGGGCCCCGAAGCACACGCGCATCTGCTCCTCGAACGAGCGGGCAAAGAGGCCGTCGATGTCGTGGTTGCAGTCGTCCACGAACACGAAGCCGCCGTTGCGCACGTACTGGGTGAAGTTCTTTTTCTCAGCCGCCGAAAACTGCACCAGCCGGTGCCCGCTGAGGTAGCAGAAGGGGTAGTTGAACAGCTCGGGGCTGTCGAGGGCCACCACTTTTTCCTTGGTTTCGACGGGCACTGTGGTGTACTGCACCAGCGAGTGCAGCAGGTTGGCGGGCATGCGCTCGTCCACGGCGTCCCAATCGCCGGAGTGGTAGCTGAGGCGCACGAAGGTGAAGGGAGCGGGCATGGTAGTAAAAAAGGCGGCGGGCGAAGCGGCAAGGTTGCACCCAAACGCCATTCACGCCGCATTCACGGCGGCCGGGGCAACCTTTGTGGCTTGCAACCCCGGCGCACCCCAAACGCTCCCTTTTGTGCGTTAGGGGGCTAGCGGCGGCCCGCGTGGGCTGGCTGCCCGGGGTTTGGTTGGTGATTAACCTATTTAAAATCAAGTACTATGAAGAAGATTATGCCCGCGGCTTTGCTGCTGCTCCTGGCTAGCCAGGCCCACGCCCAGTTCGGGGTAAAAGGTGGCGTAAACCAGGCCGTGCTCACCGGCCGGGTGGGCGAAGACGCTACCTACAAAACTTATTTTCACGCCGGCGTTTTCTACGAACTCAAGGTGCTGGGGCCTATTTCCATTCAGCCCGAGGTGCTGTACTCGCTGCAAGGCTCGCAGCTGAAGGGCGCCACCACCTCCACCAACTACACCACGCAGCTCAACTACGTGTCGGTGCCGCTGCTGCTGAAGGCCACCATCGGGCCGGTGTACGTGGAGGCGGGCCCGCAATTCAGCTACCTCGTGGCAGCCAATGAGCAGGGCAATATCCAGGTGCGCAACGCCAGCGGCGCCCCGCTGTTCGTGAACGCCGACCAGACCTCGACCGACAACTACAAGCGCAACGACTTCGCGCTGTGCGCCGGCGTGGGCCTCAAGCTGGGCTCCATCGTGCGCGTAGGCGGCCGCTTCGTGGCAGGCCTCACCGACATCAACAATGTGCAATACCTGGTGGGCGTGAACGACCCGCAGCTGCAAAACCGGGTGTTCCAGGTCTACGCTGCCTTCCAGCTGCCGAAGCTGTAAAGGCTAGCTGGCGGTGGCTGGCTAACCAAAATTAAAAAGAACGTCCTGCGGAACGCAGTGAAGCATCTCGCCAGGGCCGGTGAACGATTGGCCTGTTAATGCGAGCGAGATGCTTCACTGCGTTCCGCAGGACGTTCTTTTTTAACTAGCTCAGCGGCTGTTAAATCGCGTCCGACAGGCTCGTAAATGTGAAGTCGCGCACCTTCAGGGGCGGCACCAGGCAGCCGGCTAGCCGCACCGGGCGGCCGATGGCCTCGATGTTATTGAGCATGATAATCGGGCTCTCGTTGAAGCGCAGGTTCTTAATCGGGAATTTGATGGCGCCGTTTTCGATGTAGAACGTGCCGTCGCGCGTGAGGCCGGTGTAGAGCAGCGTCTGCGGGTCCACCTCGCGGATGTACCACAGGCGCGTCACCAAAATACCCTTGGCGGTGCTTTTTATCAGCTCGGCGGTGCTTTGGGTGCCGCCGCTCATGATGAAGCCGCTGGGGTAGGGCGTGGCGGCCACCTTGTTTTTCTCGGCCCAGTAGCGCGAGTAAAACAGGTTTTTGACCACGCCTTTTTCCACCCAGCTCATGCGGCTGGTGGGCAGGCCGTCACCGTCGAAGGCGTTGCCGGGCACCTCCGCGTTGAGCGGGTCGGAGTAGATGTTGATGCGCTCATCAAAGAGCTTTTCGCCCTTGCGGTTGCCGCCGCCCTTTTTGGTCATGAAGCTGCGGCCCTCGTCGGCCGAGCGCGCATCGAGGCCGCTGATGAGGCCGCCGAGCAGCGACAAGTCGTCGCCAGCCATGAGCGCGGCCGGCTCCAATATCACCGTGTATTTTCCTGGCTCAATGGCCTTGGCGCCTACCGAGCCGGTGGCCTTGTCGGCCGCCCGCTGGGTCAGGGCCTTGAAATTGAGCTTGCTAGGGTCGGTGGCATCGGCAATGGCGTAGCCCGAGCCGCGCCCGTCGGGCGTGCGCACCGTTACTGAAAACTCGGTGGCGGTCGATTGCTGGTAAGCCTCCAGGCCCTTCGAGTTGCGCATGGCCACGAAGCGGGCGCCCCCGTCCAGGAAGCCCGCCGAGGTCAGGTTCTTGGCGCTGCACAGCGTCATGCTGTCGGCCGCGGCCTGGGCGCGCATGGTGGGCGAGAGCACCGTGCTGGCGCTCGACGGCGGGTTGAGGTAGGTTTGGGGTCCGAGCAGGGGCACGTACTCGGGGCTTTCGGGGGCCAGCCGGGCGATTTCCTCGGCGCGCTGCACGCAGCGGCGCAGGGTGGCCTCGTCAAACTCGTTGCAGGTAGCCACGCCCGCGCGCTTGCCGAAGCGCGACTCCACGGCCAGCGACACGCTGTCCTGGGCGCCGGCCGTGCTCACGCTGTTGCGGGCGTAGCGGATGTTGCCGGTGGTGCGGCCCCGCAGGGAGGCCTCGCACTCGTCGGCGGTGCTGTAGGTCAGCACTTTTTTCAGTAAAGCCTGGGCTTCGTCTTTGGAGAGAATAGCCATTGTTATTGATTTTTAGTTGGTTGCGGTGCGGGTGAGGCGCCCGCGCCAGGGCTAAACCTTACGGGCCGTATTAATCACGTTCACGCCGTTGAAGCGCGTGGTGGCCGAGCCGTGGCTCACCGACGAGCTTTGCGTGGGCTGGCCCTTGCCGTCGAAGAAGGTGCCGAAGAGGCGGTAGTCGCCCTGGTCGCACGAGCCCTGGCAGGCGCCCCAAAACTCCTGGGTGTTCGACTGATAAGCCACGTCTTCGAGGGGCTCCGTGATTTTACCCTTCTCAATGGCGTAGAATAATTGCCCGCCAAACTGAAAGTTAAAGCGTTGCTGGTCAATGGAGAATGAGCCGGCACCGGCAATGTAAATGCCCTTATCCACCTTGCTAATCATCTCGTCCACGCTCATTTTGGTGGGGCTGGGCTTGAGGCTGATGTTGGCCATGCGCTGAAACTGCACGTCCTCCCACGACTGCGCGTAGCAGCAGCCATCCGACTCCTTCTGGCCCACGATGTGCGCCTGGTCGCGGATTTTCTGGTAGTCCACGAGCTTACCGGCCCGGATGATGTCCCACTGCTTGGTTTTCACGCCCTCGTCGTCGTAGCCCACGGTGCCCACGGCGCCGGGTTGCAGCTTATCGGCCACGATGTTGACCTGCGGCGAGCCGTAGGGCAGGCCCTTGGCTTTCCACTCCAGGGTGGCGAAGCTGGTGCCCGCAAAGTTGGCCTCGTAGCCCAGCACGCGGTCGAGCTCGGTGGGGTGGCCCACGCTCTCGTGAATGGTGAGGCCCAGGTGGCCGGGGTCGAGCACGAGGTCGTACTTGCCGGGCGTCACCGACTTCATGGTCAGCTTGGCCTTGGCCTGCCGGCCGGCGGCGGCGGCATCGGCCAGCAGGTCGTAGCGCAGCTTGTAGCCGATGGTGTCGGTGCCCTGCGGGCCGCGCACCTGCTCGGCGGCGCTGGGCGTGAGGTACTCGTAGCCCATGCCCACGGGCGCGCTCAGCGCCTCGCGCGAGCGGAACTTGCCCGACTTCGTATCAACGGCCGTGGCGTTGAAGGTGGGCCAGAGGCGGTGAATATCCTGGTCGATGTACGAGCCGTCGGTGCTGGCAAAGTACTTCTGCTCATTCACTTGGAACAAGGACGAACTGATGTAGTTGGCGCCCGCGTCCAGCGCCGCCGCGTTGGCGGCCAGCAGCAGGTCGGCCTTTTGTTTCACCGGCACCTCGAAGGCGCTCTGCACGATGGGGGTTTTCCAGGCTACCTCGCCGTAGCCCTGCTGGGCGGCCAGCTGCACGGGTTCCTTCATCACCAGGCGGTCGGCCTTGGCGATTTCGACGGCCAGCTTGGCAGTGGCGGCCAGGCTGGCCTCCGTCACCACGCTCGTGGAGGCGAAGCCCCAGCAGCCCGCCACCAGCACCCGAATGCCCACGCCGTAGCTCTCGGTGCTCACGATGTTCTGCACCTGCTTTTCGCGGGTGAACACGTATTGGTTGAGCGAGCGGCCGATGCGCACGTCGGCGTAGCTGGCGCCGGCACTTTTGGCGGCGTTGAGGGCCGCGTCGGCCAGGCGCTTCTTCAGGATAACGTCGACGCCGGGCTCCAGCAGTCGGCTGGGGTCTACTTGCTTGGCACTGAAGCCCGGCAGGCTGGGCAGCAGCAGGGCCGTGGCGCCCAGGCCGGTGAGGCCCACAAAGTCACGTCTGTTCATAGGAAATGAGGGAAAAAGGGCAGAGAAAAAGTGAGTTGGGCGAAAAGCTGGCTAGGGGGTGAGCATGGTGCCAAAGGCGCCTTTCTGCTCAAACGATTTCATGATTTCTTCTTCTACTGGCGTGCGCTTCACCACGGCGTTATCGCGCCAGAAGGCCGGGTCGTAGGTCGTTTGCTTGATGGCGGCCAGGTCAGCCTCGCCGCCGCTTTTCGCCGGCGCGTAGCTGATGCCGGGGACCGATGTGGGCTTGCCGCCGTAGAAATAAGTGAAGGAATTAACCTGCACGTTCACGTCGCTTTTGAGCGGGCGGCCCATAGTGGCTTTGTAGTTGATTTTCAAGTATTCTAGCACTGGTGCCCCACCGGGATGAGGGGTAAATACAAACTCAATGCTAGTTAGCTCATCCTTAAATTTAAAAGTCGGGTTATTGGATTTTGTGTGCAGGCCGCTGGTTTCGAGGCGCATGCGCAATACCTGGTGGGTAGCCTCGTCAACCACCACGCTGCCCTGGCGGGTGCGGGAAGCAGGGTCCTTAGGGGTAAAGCCGATTTCTACGAGCTGCTGAGCCCCATTTTGCACCACGCCCAGTACCCTGAGCTTGAACGTATCGGCCGTGCGCAGGCTGATAATACCCTTGTAAGCCAGGCTGTCATCCTGTGGGTCAAAAAACGTGACCGCTTTGGTATACAGCGAGAAATCTTTAAATGCCAGCAGCGCCTTCTTTTTGGCGAATCGGCCTTGGGCCAGCGCCATGCCTTCGAGGCGGGCAGTGCTGGTTTCGGCCTCCCATACCATTTCCTGCACCTCGGTGGCCTCGCCGTCGAGGTGCGTTACCTGGCGATAAAAAGCCTGGCCGTAGGTGCGGCTGGCGCGGGTGCGCCACAACTCGCGGTAGGCCCGGGCAATAAGCTCGGCGGCGTAGTTGCCCACCTGCACGTCGGGCAGCAGCACCGAGGCCGGCGCCAGCCGAATTTGCAGCGGCTGGCTAGCCCCGCTTGCGGCCGCCACGGCCACGGTGTCGCGCCGGTGGCCCAGCTCCGACACCACCAGCCGGCCCGGCAGCGCCACCTCGCGCAGCTCAAACTCGCCCTCGGCGTTGGACGTAGTGCCCCGCGGGGTGCCCACCACTCCGATGCTGGCGTAGGGTACCGGCTGGCCGGTGGTGGCGTCCGTGACTTTACCCACCAGGCGCTGCGCGCAAACGGGCAGGCCAAGCGCCAGCAAAAAGGCCGTGGAAGCAGTGGCCAGCAGGTGTTTCATGCAGAAAGAAGGGAGAGCGTGGCGCAAGATAGGCGCACTGGCTAGTGGTGGGCAAGTCTGTGCTGACTGTTTGGGGAAATAGCGTTTTTTTAGCTGAGAGCAGAAGCCAAAAAAGCCCCGGTGCTGGGCTGGCGCCGGGGCTTTTTGCGTGCGGTAAACCTTAGTTTGCCAAAGCCTTAAAGGCTAGGCTAAAGCTTGATGGACAGTGCGTTATACGGCGTCAGAGAGACTCGTGAAGGTGAAGTCACGAATCTTGAGCGGCGGCACGAGGCTGCCGTTCAGGCGCACCGGCCGGCCGATGGCCTCCAGGTTGTTGAGCATGATAATCGGGCTCTCGTTGAAACGGAAGTTCTTGACCGGGAACTTGATAGCGCCGTTCTCGATGTAGAACGTGCCGTCGCGCGTCAGGCCGGTGAAGAGCAGCGTTTGCGGGTCCACGGGGCGGATGTACCACAGGCGCGTCACCAGGATGCCCTTGGCCGTGCTCTTGATGAGGTCGGCGGTGCTCTGCGTGCCGCCTTCCATAATGAAGCCGCCGGGGCCGGGCAGGTCGGGAATGCCGGTTTTCTGGGCCCAGTAGCGCGAGGTGTAGAGGTTTTTCACCACGCCCTTTTCAATCCAGGTGGTGCGCTGCTGCGGGCGGCCGTCGCCGCTGAAGGTAAGGTCGGGCACCTCGGCGTTAGTAGGGTCCGAGTAAATCGTCACCCGCTCGTCGAAGAGCTTTTCGCCCTTGCGATTGCCGCCGCCCTTCTTGCTCAAAAAGCTGCGCCCCTCGTCGGCCGAGCGCGCGTCGAACGAGCGCATCAGCGCCCCGAGCAGCGAGGCATCGGAGTTCGACACCAGCGCGTTAGGCTCCAGAATAACGGTGTATTTGCCCGGCTCAATGGCCCGCGCGCCCACCGAGGCCGAGGCCTTGCTGGCCGCAATGGCCGTCAGGTTTTTGGCGTCAAACTTCGAGCTGTCGGTAAAATCGGTGGCCGCGTAGCCCGAGCCCTGCCCGTCGGGCGTGCGCACCGTGATGCTGAAATCGAGGTTGGAGCTGCGCTGGTAAGCCTCCAAGCCCTTGGAGGTGCGCTTGGCCACGAAGCCCGCCCGGTCGTTGAGGAAGCCGGCCGAGGTCAGCTTTTTGCTATCGCAATACTGCATGCTGGCTGCCATCTGGCTGGCCCGGTAGTCGGGAGTGATGCCCGCCGTGCTGGCCGCAAACGACTGGGGCGACGACAGATACGTCTGGGGCCCGAGCAGCGGCATGTACTCGGGGCTCTCGGGGGCCAGCCGGGCTATTTCCTCGGCGCGCTGCACGCAGCGGCGCAGGGTGGCCTCATCAAACTGGTTACAAGTGGCGGTGCCCGAGCGCTTGCCGAAGTACGAGGTCACGGCCAAGGACACGTTATCCACGGCGCCGGCCGTGCTGATGGAGTTGCGCGCCGAGCGCACGTTGCCTTCGAGGCTGCCGTTGAGCGTCGCGTCGCACTCGTCGGCGGTGCTGAAGCTGATGACCTTCTTGAGAATATCCTGGGCTTCGGTCTGGGAGAGAATTGCCATTTTAGTAATGAATTTCAGCTAATTAACCAATCTTGCGGGCCGTGTTAATCACGTTCACGCCGTTGAAGCGTGTGGTGGCCGAGCCGTGGCTCACGGCCGAGCTTTGCGAGGGCTGGCCCTTGCCGTCGTTGAAGAAGCCCGCGAAGCGGTAGTCGCTCTGGTCGCACGAGCCCTGGCAGGCCCCCCAGAATTCGAGGGTGTTGGTTTGGTAGGCTACGTCTTCGAGCATTTCGGTAATTTTTCCCTTCTCGATGGCGTAGAACACCTGGCCGCCAAACTGCGAGTTATAGCGCTGCTGGTCAATGCTAAACGAGCCGTTGCCCACGATGTAGATACCCTTGTCAACCTTGCTCACCAGCTCATCCACGCTCATCTTGGTGGCGCTGGGCTTGAGGCTGACGTTGGCCATGCGCTGAAACTGCACATCGCGCCACGACTGCGAGTAGCAGCAGCCGTCGCTAGCCGTCTGGCCTACGATGCCCGCCTGGTCGCGGATTTTCTGATAATCCACGAGCTTGCCCTGCTCGATGAGGTTCCACTCCTTGGTTTTTACGCCCTCGTCGTCGTAGCCCACCGCGCCCAGCGAGTTGCGCTGGAGCTTGTCGGCCACGATGTTGACGTTCTTAGAGCCGTACGGGATGTTCTTTTTCTTCCAGGCTAAATCGGCAAACGAGGTGCCCGCGTAGTTGGCCTCGTAGCCCAGCACGCGGTCCAGCTCCAGCGGGTGGCCTACGCTTTCGTGGATGGTCAGGCCCAGGTGGTGGGGGTCCAGGATGAGGTCGTACTTACCGGGCACCACGCTCTTGCAGGTCAGCTTCTGCTGGGTTTGCTTGGCGGCCAGGGCGGCATCTTCCAAGATGTCGTAGCTGTTCTTGTAGCCGATGACGTTCGAGCCGGCGGGGCCACTCACCTTGTCGGCGGCCTTGGGCGTGAGGTACTCATAGCCCATGCCCATGGGCGAGCTCAGGCTCTGGCGCGAGCGAAACTTGCCGCTGGCCCGGTCCACCACCGTCACCCCAAACGTGGGGTAGATGCGGTGAATATCCTGGTCGATGTACGAACCGTCGGTGCTGGCAAAGTACTTCTGCTCATTGACTTGCAACATGGCCGAGTTCACGAACGAAGCGCCGTTGCTGAGCGCCGCGCCGTTGGCCGCCAGCAGCAAATCAACTTTCTCCTTGATGGGCACCTCGAAGGCATTTTTCTCGATGGGCGTCTTCCAGGCCACGTCGCCGTAGCCCTTCTGGGGGGCTAGCTTCACGGGTTCCTTCTGCACCTTGGCGTTGGCCTTGGCGATGGCCACGGCCTGCTGGGCGGTTTTGGCAATGCCCGCGTCGGTCACGTTGTTGGTGGCCGCAAAGCCCCAGGTGCCGTTGGCAATCACCCGGATGCCCACCCCTAGGCTCTCGGCGCTGCTGATGCCCTGCACCTGCTTTTCGCGGGTGAAGATGCCCTGGTTGAGCGTGCGCTGAATGCGGATGTCGGCGTAGGTGGCGCCGGCCGCCTTGGCAGCGTTCAGGGCCACGTCGGCGAGGCGCTTCTTGGCGGCCACGTCGAGGCCGGGCTCCAGCAGGGCGGCCGGGTCCACGAGGTTGCCGGCCAGGGCCGGAAAGCTGGGCAGCCACAGGGCGCCCGCCGCCAGGCCGGTGAGGGTAGTAAAATCGCGTCTGTTCAAGGGAGAAGAAAGGTAAAGATTTGGAAGATAGAAAGTTGTTTTATGCGAGCGGGGCGCCTCACCCCTAGCCGCATCTGCTTTATGCGCAGAGTCTCTGAAAAGAAGAGGGGGGACTAGCACTAGGCTAGAATACTAGTCTAATTCTAAAAACTAGTTCCCCTTTCCTTTTCGGAGAGGGGCTAGGGGTGAGGCGCCCACGTTAGGGCTAAGAAAGATTACCCAAGCTTGCGCCCCGTGTTAATCACATTCACCGCGTTGAAGCGCGAGGTGGCCGAGCCGTGGCTCACGGCCGACACCTGCGAGGGCTGGCCCTTGCCGTCGAAGAAGGAGCCGAAAAGGCGGTAGTCCGACTGGTCGCACACGGCCGCGCACGAGTTCCAGAACTCCTGGGTATTGGCCTGGTAGGCCACATCGTCGAGCATCCCGGCGATTTTGCCTTTCTCGATGGCGTAGAATACCTGGCCGCCAAACTGAAAGTTATAGCGCTGCTGGTCAATAGAATAGGAGCCACGGCCGGCGATATAGATACCCTTGTCGACCTTGCTTATCATCTCGTCCACACTCAGCTTGGCGGTGCCGGGGCGCAGGCTCACGTTGGGCATCCGCTGAAACTGCACCGAGCCCCACGAGTCGGCGTAGCAGCAGCCATCCGAGGCGGTTTGGCCCACGATAGCCGCCTGGTCGCGAATCTTCTCGTAGTCAATGAGCTTGCCCTGGTCGATGAGCGTCCACTCCTTGGTTTTTACGCCCTCATCGTCGTAGCCCACGGCGCCCAGCGAGCCGGCTTGCAGCTTGTCGGCCACGATGGTCACGTTTTTCGAGCCGTAGGGAATATTCTTCTTGCGCCACTCCAGGGTGGCGAAGCTAGTGCCCGCGTAGTTGGCCTCGTAGCCCAGCACGCGGTCCAGCTCCAGCGGGTGGCCAATGCTCTCGTGGATGGTGAGGCCCAAGTGGTTAGGGTCGAGCACGAGGTCGTACTTGCCGGCTAGCACCGAGGTGGCGGTGAGCTTGGCCTTAGCCTGACGGGCGGCCAGGGCGGCATCTTCCAGGATGTCGTAGCTGTTGCGGTAGCCCGTCAGGCCGGTGCCGCTGGGGCCGGCTACCTTGTCGGCCGCCTGGGGCGAGAGGTATTCGTAGCCCAGCCCCATGGGCGAGCTCAGTGCGTCGCGCGTCTTGAACTTGCCGCTGGCCCGGTCGATAGCCGTGACCGAAAACGTGGGCCAGATGCGGTGCACGTCCTGGTCGATGTACGAGCCGTCGGTGCTGGCGAAGTACTTCTGCTCGTTTATCTGAAACAGGCTGGAATTGACGAAGTTGGCGCCGTTGGCCAGCGCCGCCGCGTTGGCGGCTAGCAGCAGCTCGGCCTTCTGGGCCACGGGCACCTCGAAGGCATTTTGCTTAATGGGCGTGCGCCAGCTTACCTCGCCGTAGCCCTTCTGGGGGGCTAGCTGCACGGGCTGCTTCTGGGTTTTGGCGTTGGCCTTGGCCATCGCCACGGCCAGCTTGGCGGCCTGCGTGAGGCCAGCCTCGCTCACGTTGTTGGTGGCGGCAAAGCCCCAACTGCCGCCCGCAATCACGCGCACGCCGGCCCCGAAGCTCTCGCCGCTGGCAATGTTCTGCACCTGCTTTTCGCGGGTAAACACGCTCTGGTTGAGGTAGCGGCCGATGCGCACGTCGGCGTAGCTGGCCCCCGCGCTCTTGGCCGTGTTCAGGGCCGCGTCGGCAAGGCGCTTTTTCTGGGCCACGTCGAGGCCGGGCTCCAGCAGGCGGGCGGGGTCTACGAGGGTGCCGCCCAGGCCGGGGAAGTGGGGCAGCAGCAGGGCGCCGGTCGCCAGGCCAGTAAGGCCCACAAAGTCACGTCGTTTCAAAGCGGAAAAGAAATTAAAGGCAAGCAGGCAGTACTGACCGGCAAGATGGCAATTTTTTCACAAAAAAGACATGCTGGCGCGTTCAGCGTTGCAGCGCCGGCCCAGTCTTTTTAGCGAATCAAGCCGGAAGTAGCTGGCGGCGCCGGCTCAGGCCCCGCGCCCAGCAGCTTGGCCGCCCCACGGTTGGCCAGCCCAGGGCCAGGCCGCTGCAACCCTCTGGCGGCAGCTTATGCTCTGTCTATCAAGCTAAACCTTCGAAGTCTATGAAACTATCGCGCGTACTCACCCTGGGCATGGGCACCCTACTGGCGCTCGGCAGCTGCCAAAAGACGGCCGCGCCGCCCGCCGATTGCAGCACGCAGGCCGTCGAAACTACCGACCCGAGCGGCTGGGCCGCCAGCCCCTACTGCTTTGCCACGCCCGTGGCCGTGGGGCAGTATCAGACCTACGTTATCAACTCGGCGGCCGAGCTACAGGCGCTCAACCACTGCGCCTCGCCGCCCACCATCGATTTTGCCCGCTACACCCTGCTGGTGGGCAAGACCAAAACGGCCGCGTGCAGCAACGTGAAAACGCAGGAGGTGGTGCGCAGCTGCGACCGCTACACCTACCGGGTGGTGCTGGCAGCGGGCGCGTGCCAAGCCTCCACCGAGGTGCTCTACTACACGCTGGTGCCCAAGCTGGCGGCGGGTGCCCAGGTGACCAGTGAGGTGACGCTGCCCTAGCCGCGGCGCGGCGCTTGGATATTGGCCGGCGGGCGTTATATTTCTCGCCCGCTCTCCTTTTCCCGCCCCATTGCCCTGGTTTTTATGAAGGTACGTCGACTCTTGGTCCTGGCCGCGCTGAGCTTGCTGGTGATGAGCAACAGCTGTAAGAAGGAGGACGCCGTGCCCTGCAACGCCGCGGCCGACGTGACCCTGACGACCCTGGCGGGCCTCAAAGGCACCATCAGCGAGCCCGTGCCCTACGTGGGGCAAACCAACGAATACGTCATCAACTCGGCCGCCGAGTACCAGGAATTATTTTCGGGCAAGAAGCTGCCGCCGGTCGATTTCGCTCGGCACACCCTACTGGCTGGCAAAACCCGCACTGCCAGCAGCTACCGCCTGCTCACCCAGCAGGTGGTGCAAACCTGCACCGGCTTCACCTACGCCGTGCAGCTGGCGCCCGATGCGGCCCCGGCTGGCGCCTGCGTGGTGTATTACGCGCTGGTGCCCAAGCTGCCCGAGGGTGCCAAAGTAGCGTTTGACGTGCAGCTGCTGGCCTCGGGCAGTACCGACGAACTGTCGACTCTGGTGCGCAAGTAAGGTCTGCCGCCAGCGGCTCGCAGCCAGCCTATTTAGCGGCGGGCAGGGGCCGTACGGAGAAATCGGTGAACTCCACGGGGAAGCCTTTGCCGTCGGGCGCCGCGCACATCAGGCCAATCTGCACCTTCCGGCCGGGCGTGGGCGGGAAATAGGCCAGCCGCAGCATCTTAAAGTCCTGGTTGTCGAAGGAGTACTGAATTTCGACGTAGTCGCCCTTGCGCAGCAAGGTCAGCCACACGGCCGCCGGGCTGTCCTGCCGGGGCACTACCGACCAGTCCGACACTTCGCGGGTTACCACGGCGCTCACGTTCTGCACGCCCTTCACGTACTCGATGCCCGTCTTAATCCAATTCTTTTCATCGAGCCGAATCATCAGCCCTGCCTGGTCGTAGAGGTCCTTGTAGTGGCCCATCACCTTCACCTTGGCCACGAAGTCGCCGGCTTGCTCTTGGTAGAAAAAGTGTCCGTTGTCGCGAATGAAGCCGTAGTGGGTCACGCGCCAGAAGTCGGTGCCGCCCTGCACCTGCACGCGCAGCGAGGCCGGTGTGCTGGTGACTTTTGCGGGCGCGTGCAGCCAGTGCATCGCGCTGAAGGATTGAGCCATGGCGGCGGGGGCGGCCAGGCAGGCGGCCGTGAATAGGGCGAGTAGTTTCACAAAGGGGCGAAAATAAGTAAAGCAGCACGCCAGCCGGCGGCGCAGGTACGGCCTGTGTTTGCGCTGGGGTAGTTGGTGGCTAACCCCGGCGCAAACACAGGCCGGCAATCTGGCGGTAGTAATTGGCCACCGGGGCTACTTCAACTGGGCCAGTAGCTCGCGCACGGCGGTGTCGAGCTGCACGTCGTGGCTGGTGTAGCTCTCGCCGATGGGGCGGGTTACGGGCACGTCGACGGGGCGGGGGTTCATTTCCATAATTTGGCCGTCGCGGGTGGCGCGGATAGTGCTGGTGGGCAGGCGTAGGCTGGAGCCGTCGAGCAGGCTGGTGCCCGAGGTGAAGATAATCCAGCCGCCGGTGGGCTCGCCCACTATCTTGCCCAGCTTGCTGGCCCGGTAGCCTTCGCTAAAGTCTTCGGCATCAGACAAGGAGTGCTGGTTGGTGACGAGCACCGTGGGCACCTCCAGGCTGCGCTGGCCCAGGGCCGAGCGGGCGGGCACGGGCGCGGCCATGCCTCGGCTCATCATGCTGAGGTAGCTGCGGCGGGCCAGCACGTCGATGGCGTACACGTTCACGAAGCCGCCGTTATTGTTGCGCACGTCCACCACCACGCCATCGCGGGTCATGTTTTCGGCGTCGAGGTCCACGTAGAGCTGGGCCAGCGAGGCGGCGCTCATGTCAAACATGTGCACGTAGCCCAGCCGGCCGCCGCTGGCCTGGGCCACGTAGGCGCGGCGCTCCTCCACCCACTGGCGGTAGTCGAGGCCTTTCTCCGTATCGCGGCTAAGGGGGCGCACTACTACCTCACGCTCTTTGCCTTCCGAAGAGACGCGCAGCGTGGTGCGGCGGCCCACCTTGTATTGCAGTAGCTCGTCGAGGTTGGTGCTACCGTTCAGCGGGCGGCCATCCACGGCCAGCAGCACGTCGCCGGGCCGCAGGCCGGCCAGCGCGGCGGCGCCCAGCGGCAGCACCGAGGTGAGGCGCAGGCGGCCGTTTTGCTCGTACTCGCTGGGGTCGAAGCGCACCCCGAGCCGGCCGGTAGCCGGGGCCACGGTGCCGGTGGGTGGGGCGGCCGGCCCCATGCCCGAGTGCGAGGCGTTGAGCTCGCCAATCATCAGGTTGGTGAGGCGGCGCACCTCGTCGGGGGTGCGGGCTCCGGCCACGTAGGGCGCAAATTTCTCGTGCTGGGCGGGCCAGTCCACGCCGTTGAAGGTGGGGTCGTTGAAGAAGTCGCGCAGGTAGCTCCAGGCCTCGTCGAAGACCACTAGTTTCTCCTGCTCAAAGTCTACATCGAGCTCGGCGGCCACGGCCACGGCGTGGGCAGCGGGGCCCTTGCCCGCCTCCACCGGCACGGCCTGGATGCGGCCCTGGTCGAGGTAATACACCTCCTTGCTATCGGGCGAAAACTGCGCCTCGCGCTTGGGGCCGGCCGTAGACGTGAGCTGACGGGCGGTGGGCGCTTCCTTGCTCAGCTCATCGAGTGGGTAGATATACAGGTTGGTCTGGTTCGATACGGTGGCCGTGAGCAGCAGCCACTTGCCATCGGGGCTGATGCGCTGGCTGCGCACGTCCACGCCCACCGGCACCAAGCTCAGGCGCCGCCGAATGTCCTCAAAATTGATGCTGACCGGCGGCTTGGCGGGTGCGGTCGTGACCACCTCTGCGGCGCCTTTTTTGCCACTGCGCCTGGTCGTTGCCACGCGGGTTTTGGCGCGGGCCGAGTCGGCGGCGGCCACGGGCAGCGGGGCGGGGCTGGCCGGCTTAGCGGGCTGCTGGGGCGGGCTCTGATTTTTGTCGGGCGAAACCGGGCCCGGCATCGTCTCCTTGAACAGGTCGCGGAACTGGTCCTCGCGGAAGCGCGGCGTGCGCAGCTGCAAGTCGATGCGCGCCACCTGGGCATCCTCGGTGCGCTGGCCGGTATCGAAGAGCAGGTACTTGCCATCGGGGCTCCACGAGAGCGAGTTGCTGTTGGAGTTGGCCAAAAAGCTCACCGCCCGCGCCGGGCCGCCCGCCGCGGGCACCACCTGCACGTTGGTGAAGCCACGCGCTCCGCTCGGGGCAAAGGCCAGCCAGCGCCCGTCGGGCGACCACACAAACGAGCGCTCCGCGCTCAGCGGCGGCCGGCCGAAGCGGCCGGTGCCGGCCACGCGCTCCTGCTTGGTGGCCAGGTCCAGAATGCGCAATTCCTTAGCGTCGCGCTCAAAAGCCAGCAGCTTGCCATCGGGCGAAAAGCGCGGCTGCGCGTCGCTGAGCGGCGAATTGGTGAGGCGTGCTTCCTGGCCGGTAGCAAAGGTGTAGCTGTACAAATGCTTGGCCCCGTCGCGGGCCGATACGTAGAGGAGCCGGCGGCTGTCGGGCGACCACGCCAGGTCGCTTTCGGCGGGCACCGTGCTGGTGAGGCGGGTGGCATCGCCGCCATCGGCGGCCGAGGCGGCAAACACCTCGCCGTGCACGATGAAGGCCACCTTCTTGCCATCGGGCGAGAGGGCCAGCTCCTGCAAGCGGTCGGTAAAGCGCTGGCGCTCCACGGTGGGGCTGGCGGGCGCGCCGCGCCGCACAATGCGCACGGGCTGGGTCTGGCCGTTTTCGGTGTTCAGCGTCCAGATGCCGAAGTCGCGCTCAAACACAATAAGCCGGCCGTCGGCCGAGGCGCTGGGCCACAGCACGCGGCCGTCCTTGAAGGTAGTGATTTGCTGCGGCGTGCCTTTGCTCAGGCCGGTGGCCCAGATGTTCTCGGCGCCGCCCTGGTCCGAGGTGTAGAAGAGTTTCTGCCCGCCCGGCCCCCACATGGGCCACAGCGCCTTGTTGCCACCGCCCGTGAGGCCGGTGTAGCTAGGCCCACTTTTGCCCTCCTGGCGCAGCCAGATTTCGGACTCGTCGAGGTGGCTGTGGCCGTGGCGCCACCACTGGTTGGAAGCCACGCCGCGGGCGGCAAAGGCCAGCGTGCGGCCATCGGGGCCGGGGGCGGCGAAAAATTCGTTGGCGTAGCGGTCGGCCGAAACGGCGGTGGGCGTACCGCCGCCCACCGGCACGCGGTAGATGTCGTTCATGCCCGAGATATCGCGGCTGGTGCTGGAGTAGTAGAGGTACTTGCCATCGGCACTCCAGCCATCGAGCTGGTCGAGGGCGTCGTCGAAGGTCAGCCGCTGCACCTCGCCCGAGGCGAAGTTGAGCAGGTAAATGTCGCCGTTGCCGGTGCGCGTCGAAATAAAAGCCAGCGACTTGCCGTCGGGTGAATACAGTGGCCGGCTTTCGGTGGCGGGGTGGGCGACGAGCAGGCGGGCCTCGCCCCCGGCCACGGGCACCGTCCAGATATCGCCGCCCGATACGAAGGCGATTTCCTGGCGGCCGGGCGCCACGGCGGGCTCCGAAAAAGAGACGAGCGGCGCCGGGCCAGCCAGGGCCGGCGCGGCGGGTAGGGCCGCCAGTAGCGGCAAGAGTAAGTAGCGGTTTAGCAAAGCGAAAAGAGGTAAGCGCGGGAGAATTATTGGCTGGCGCAAGGTAGAGCCCCGGCGGGCTCCCGTTGCATGGCTAGCCGGGGCAACTCCCTAAAAAAAGCGCCCGCCAGCCAAAGCCAGCGGGCGCTTGTTGCGCAGGGTTGCGGCGCGGGCTAGGCCCGGCGCCGGGCGCGCAGCTGCTTCAGGCCCAGGGCCACGCCGCCGGCCAGCAGCAGCGAGGCGCCGCCATCGAGGGGCACGGCGGTGGGGTCAGCCTGCGGCACGGGGCCCACGGTAATGGGTGTGCCGCTCTGGGCAAAGGCCGCGCCCACCGGGGCCAGGGCCACGAGCAGGGCCAGCAGGCCAAGTTTACGGGTAATACGTTTCATGGAACTCAGGAAAGCTAGGAAGAGAGAAAACGGCTGGCAGCGCCCCGGCCACCGGTGGGCCGGGGAGCTGCGGCTGCTTAGTTAAGGGTGAGGCGGCGGGTAGCCTGCTCGCCGCTGGTTTGCACGCGCACCACGTACACGCCGGCCGGCAGGCCCGCGAGCTGGAGGGTAGTGCGGCCCCCGGCGGCCAGCGCCTGCTGGCGCACGAGGCGACCCAGGGCGTCGAGCACCTGCACCTGGCCCGCGCCCAGGCTGGTGGGCACAAGCAGCGTAGCCTGGCCATCGTGGCTAGGGTTAGGGTACAGGGTGAGGGCCGTTTGCAGGGCGCCCGGCAGGGTGGCCAGGGGGCTGGCGGCGGTCAGGTTCAGCCAGAAGCGGCCATCTACCTTGTCGCCGGCGGCGAGCGTGAAGCTATAAGCCGCACCCGTGGCGGCGAGCGGCGTGCGCTGGCCGGTCTGGGCGTCTTCGAGCACTACCGTGGTGCCGGCGGGCAGGTTCAGCAGCTCGGCGGCGGCCAGGGTGTAGGTGCCGGCGGCGGGCGCCTGCACGCGCAGGGCCACGCGGCCACTCAGGGCGGCCAGGCCCTGAATGCTCAGCGGCTGGCCGTCGGGAGTGAGGGCGGCCAGATTCAGGCCGTTGGTGTTGGGCAGCTTGGCGGCGTCCTGTTGGGCGTCGAAGCCCGCGGTGGCGCCGGCCTCGGCGTACACGTAGAGGCCGTCGAGGTTGCCGCCGGGGGTGCCCAGCGTCAGGTTGAGGCGGGGGCGCTGGTCGGCGGTGGTGCGCAGCACGCTCACATCGGTGTTATAGCCGCGCTGGCTGTTGCGCAGTGTGAGGCTAGCCGTGCTCTGGCCCTGCGTAACGCGGGTGAAGAAGCCCTGGCCCATCGGGATAATCGAGCCACCGCCCACGCTATTCACCGAGCTGCGGTAGGTGCCGGCGTACTGGCCGGTGCTCTGGCTGATGTACACGGCGCCGTCGAGGCCGGTGCGGTCAGCGGCATTCACCAGGCTCCAGTCGAGGGGGCTGGGGTAGGGGTTGCCTACCAACTGCCAGCCACCGTCGTTGGTTTGGTCCTGGCGGGTTAGGGTCTGGGTGAAATCGCCGTTGTTAAGTGTGCCCACGAAATCAACTACTTGGTTGGCGGCCAGGTTCACGGTGTAGCCTTTGCCCACGGTGAGGGGGTCGGTAAGGTTGGCGGGCGAGAACCAGCCCTTGTCAAACGCTTGCAGGTTGTTGTTCGTGGTCGTGAGGCGGCTCTCATTGTAGCCGTACACCGTGGGGTAGGGCCGCGTGGTGCCGGGGGTAGCGCTGCTGTTGTAGTTGGGGTTTACTACCGGCGTGAAGCTGGCGGTAGCCAGGTCGGCTACGGTCGAGTTGCTCACCGGGGCCGATAGCTGGCGGTAGCCCAGGCCGGCGTTCAGCGAGCCGTCGAGGTAGCGTTGCACGGTGGCGGTACCAATTACGGCGCCGCCGCCGGTGTTCGACACCAGGGCCGTGCCGCTGGCCGACGAGAGCAGGGTCAGGGCCTGGCCGTTCAAGGCTACGTTGCCTCTGGCAGACACAGAAAGTCCCCGGCTGATGGCCAGGGGTTGGCTCAGGGTCAGCGTATTGTTATTGGCAGAAACTAAGTAATCCACCTGGCTAGGTAGGCCCGAGCCGGTTACTTGGGCCGTCAAGCCGTAGTACACGTAAGTTGCCGCGGGCGAAAACGAGCGGGTGCCCGTTACCAGCACATCGCCGGTGTTGCCGGTGGTGGCGATGCCGTTGGCATCGCAGATATAGAACGTAGCGCCATCGGCTACCGTGAAGGTGCCGTTGCCGGTAATAGGCTGGCAGTTCGTGAGTAAGGTGCCGCCCTTTTGGATGGTCAGGCTGCTATTAACGGCTATTGGCGCCTGCACCGAGCCTGAGCCCGAGCCCGTAACGGTGATGCTGTTGTAGATGCCGTTCACCACCAGTTGGTTGGGAGTGCTGATAACCAGGTCGGGCGCCGAGAACGAGTAGCGCGTCTGCACCGGGTAATGGTCCGAGGTGGTGTTGGCGTAGTCGGCAATCTGGTTGGCGATGTCGGTGCGCACGGCCGCCGAGCCAGGGATGTAGAGCGCCCCCATCTCGTTGGACGTGATGGTGTTGTCGATTACCGTGGGGAAGCCAGCCGTTGACTGGGCGCCCGAGTTGGCCAGCGCCAGTGTAATGGGTACGTAGTTGGCCTGGTCGTTCAGGAAGGAGCTGTACGAGGAGGTATTGGCCGGGGTGCCCGGGGGCACGCTCGAGGCGATGGTGCCGTTGAGCACGTCGTTGTAGTCGCCCGCAATGATGATGTTATCGTTCGGGTAGTTGGCGTCCAGGTAGGCCTTTAGCAGGTCGGCCGCGTCCTTGCGGCGCTGGTAGTCGGAGGCCGAAGTGGCCGTGCTGTTGGCCTTGGCGTGAATGTCAACGAAGCGCACCAGCTTGGTTACGCCGTTCAGCGTCACGTTGGCCGTCATCATGTAGGGGAAGCGCCCGCTGGCCCAGGGGGTATACGCCGGGCAGTTGCCGGCCTTGCTGGCGGCCTCGGTGCAGCGCAGCAGGCCCACGAAGCTGGGGTTGCTCACTACGGCCGTGTTGTAGATGAAGGTTAGCTTCTGGTCGCCAGGGTAATCGGGGTCGTTGGCGTCGTCGGCGTAAGAGCCAAAGTCCGATACCTGATACGCATAGTTGATGCCCGTGGCGGCCGATAGGTCAGCCACTACCTGCTGAAGGCGGGGCAGGTCTACCACTTCCTGGAGCATAAACACGTCAGCCTTCAGCGTCTTCAGCACGGTGGTGGCGTTGGCTTGCTGTAAGTCCTTGTTGGTGGGGCCCGGCGGGGTGGTCTGGCCGGTGAGGGGTATGTTCGAGCCAAACCACTCCATGTTCCAGTCCACTACCTCGAGCGAGGTCGTCAGGTCGTAGGCATCGCCGGTGAGCTGCACCCTGGCCGAGGTGGCGCCGGCCGTTGCGGCCGTTACCGTGCCGTTGTACGCCAGGCCCGTGGTAGAGGGGGTAAATTTCACCTGAATCGTAGTCGGGCCGTTCAGCTCGGCTGGGGTCAGGGTAATGCTGCTGGCGAAGCTGCCGCCATTTTTGGCCACTTGGTAGGTGCCCGTCGACGAGCTTACCGTTACGTTGCTCGTTACGTTAGCTACCGCCAGGGTGAAGCTCTGGGTGCCGCTGGTGCCCACCGGCTGGTTGCCGAAGTACAGCACGCTGGGGGTGGTGGCCAGCGCCGGGCTAGCCGCGGCCGACTGGTCGGTTACCGCAATATCATCGACCACCGTGCGGGCCGCGCCCGAGCTGTTGGACGTGTAGACAAAGGCTACGTAGACTTTGCTGCCCTTAAAGGCGCTCAGGTCGAGGCCGCCCACTTTCGTCCACACGTTCGAGTTCGGAGCGGGCAGGATGGCGTTGATGGTCGTCCAGGTAGCCAGGCTGGGGTCGCCGCTGCCGCTGTAGTTGGTCGATACGCGCACCGACAGGTCGGGGCCCTGAAACGTCGTGCGCTCCCAGAAATTCAGCGTCGGGTACGTCATAGCGCTCAGGTTGAGGCTGGGCGAAATCAGCCAGTCCACGTTGTCCACGTTGCCGGTGCCGGTCACGAAGCCGTTCATCTGCACGCCGTAGGGCGCGTTGGCCGTGGTCGAAGTCGAGTTGCGGTCGTGGCCAAACGTGGTGCAGGCCCAGGCCTGGGGGCCCGTCACGCTGTATTGCTGCCAGCCATCCGATATGTCGGTGGTGCCGGTGCAGTTGTCGAAGTTGAAGCTCGTCTGGGTAGGGTCGTAGGCCGAGCCGCTCAGGGCTACGTCAGCCGTGGTGCCGCTGGTGGTGTTGCTCACGTTGCCGGTGGCCGCGCCGAGGGCAGTGGGTGCGTAGCGCACGTACACCGTCACGGTCGAGGCCAACTCGGCCGCCGTGTAGGTGATGCTGGTGCTGAACGAGCCAGCCGTGCCATCCTTCGACACGGCAAACGGCCCGCTGGTAGCGACGGTAGTCGGGTCCGTTACGCCATTAGGCTTCAATTGATAGGTCTTGATAGTCGAGGAGCCCAGCGGCTGGCTGCCAAAGGCCAGCGCACTCGTCGAGGGCGAGATTGGGCCGCCCCAGGCTATTGAGAAATCATCCACTGCCGTGCCGTCGTCGGCACCACTGGCGTCAAAGTCGTTCCAACGAATCCAGAAGGTAGCCCCATCCGCAATGTTGAGGTTGAGAATGGTACTTTTCACGGCGGTGGTTTGCTGCGGAGCAGTGCCGCCGCTGCCGGTCGTAGCGGAGTTGTTCGTATAATCCAGCGCCGTTACGCTCGTCCAGACCACACCGGCGCTGGCATCGGTGAGCGAGCTGGCATTGGTGCTGTACTGAAAGGTCAGCTTATCGCTGCGGCCCGCAGTGCCGACGCGCCAGGTTTCGCCCGTGTAGCTAATGGTGAGGCTGGTAAGTGCCGCGCCCGTATTGTTGGTAAACGTGCCGCCAATGGTCGGGACAAGGCTGCCACTCCGCAGCGAGCCAAAGGCCCGCTCCGTAGAGCCGGTGGCGCCATAGCTATACGTGTTGCCAGTGTTGCTCGCCCCGTTATTGGCGGAGTAGGTATTATCGGCAGCCGAGGTGCCAATCGCAGTCTCTACAAAGTCCCAGCCCCCGGGCAGCGTCGCCTTGGTGTTGTTGGACGTTGGCGTGGTACTGGTAGTATTGCTGCTATTGAGCCCATCAAAATTCTGGGTGTAGGGGCTCGTTACGAGCGAGACCGGGGTTTGGGCACGGGCGTTCAGCGTGGCGAGCGCCAACATACTTACCCAACCCAAAGAGAGGAGTTGTTTTGTCATGCGGGAAATTGGTAGGAAAACTGGAAGGAAGGAAGAAACAATGGTATTCTGAAACAAAAATAACGCTTGTTAGTCCGAAACCAAGTTTACCTTAATGTTTCTAAATGAAGCGGTTTGCCTGCCCACCCGGCAGATGGCCCGCAAACCGCACATGAAGGGTCGGTGAGCGGTTCAGCTTAAATTAGTAGGCTAGCCGAGTACCCGCATTTAAAAAGTTGGCCTTACATTTAGCCTCTCAAAATTCCCCACCTAACTCTTTGCATTTTATGCAGGCAAAATCTATCCTCCTCGCGGGCGGGGCACTGTTGGCGGCCACGTCGGGGGCTCAGGCCAGCGGCTTTCAGGTTGGCCTCACCGGCGCCAAAAACGTGGGTATGGGCGGCACCGGCACCGGCCTTTACCTCGACCAGGCTTCGCAGTTTTTCAACCCCGGCGCGTTCGCCTTCGCGCCCACTGGCTTTCAGGTGGGCGGCAACATTGCCATTCCGCGCATCTCGTTCCGCCCCGGCGATGCCGACCAGGGCCAGCGCACGCTGCAAAATACCAACGTGTTTCCGTTCAGCGGCTTCGTGGGCTTCGGGCCCAAGGAAGGCAAGTGGCGCCTGGGCCTGGGGGTGTACACGCCCTTCGGCAGCGAGCTGCACTACGCCCAGGGCTGGGAGGGGCGCTACTCGCTCACCGACATCAACCTGCGCTCGGTAACGGCCCAGGCTACGGTGGCCTACGCCATTACGCCGCAGCTCAGCATTGGGGCGGGCGTCACGTCGCTCGTGTATGGCGACGTGGACTTGCAGCGCGACATTCCGGTGCAGGCCCAGGGCGCCACCCAGCCGGCGCACGCGCAGCTCACGGGCAAGGCCGACCACAAGGTGGGCTACAATATCGGCGTCATGTTCAAGCCCAGCGAGAAGCTGAGCGTGGGCCTGAGCTACCGCTCGGCCGTGGATGCCCACGTGAGCGACGGCGACATCAAAATCACCGGCCTGCCGGCCTCGGCCGGCGGCAGCTTTACGGCTACCAAGTTCGACGTGACCCTGCCCCTGCCCGACGTGTACAGCTTCGGCATCGGGGTGCGGCCTAGCGAGAAGCTGCTGCTGGCCTTCGACGCCAACCTCGTGGGCTGGAGCCGCTACCAGTCACTCGACTTCCGCTACACCAACGGCGTAGTCGGGGGCAATACCACCTCCTCGTCCAGGCGCCAGTACCAGGATGCGCTGGCCTTCCGCGTGGGCGGCCAGTACAAGGTGACCGATGGCTTCTCGGTGCGCGCCGGCACGTTCTACGATTTCTCGGCCGTGCGCGACGGCTTCGTGACGCCCGAAACGCCCGACGCCGACCGCATTGGCTTCACGGCGGGCATTGGCTACGAGTTTGCCCAGCGCTTCGGCATCGATGCTTCATTCCTCTACGAAGATTTCATGAAGCGTAGCCAGAGCCAGGCCGACCTCGTGAGCCTGGGCACCGCCGACCGCGTAGCCGGCACCTACAAGACCAACATCTTCGTGCCCGGCGTGCAGCTCTACGTGAAGTTCTAACCTGCTTTTCTCCTACCCAATGACGACTTTATTCTCTACCAAAGCCGCCCGCCCGGCGCTCGCGCTGCTTGGGCTGGGTGCGGGACTGGCCGGCTGCCAGCCCAATATCGACGCGACCAGCCCGGCGCCTTCGGCCGGCTCGGCCAATTTCAGCCGCTACATCGCGGTCGGCAACTCGCTCACGGCGGGCTACGCCGATAATGGCCTCTACCTCGAAGGCCAGCAAAACTCGTACCCGGCCATCCTGGCGGGGCAGTTTGCCCAGGCGGGCGGTGGCGCCTTCAACCAGCCGCTGTTCACCACGGCGCAGGCCAGCGGCTCGGGCTACCTGCGGCTGTCGGGCTTCACGGCGGCGGGCTCGCCCATCACGACCACGGTGCCCGGCACGGCCGGCCGCTTCTCGCCCACGGCAGCTCCCTACACTAAGTACCTGAGCCGGGTCGATAACCTGGGGGTGCCGGGTATTCAGCTCAGCGATATTCAGACGGCTAACTTTGGTAGCCTAGCGCCGGCCCGCACCTACGCGGCCAGCAACTTCAACCCCTACTTCGAGCGCATCACGCCCGATGGCAGCAGCGACTCCTACTTCCAGCGCGTGAAAGCCGAGGTAGCTGGCACCAGCGGCGTGCCGGCCGCCACGTTCTTCACCTGCTGGCTGGGCAACAACGACGTGCTGGGCTACGCCACGGCCGGCGGCGCGGTAGCCAGCAGCAGCATCACCCGCACCGACACCTTCAATCTGAAGGCCCAGCGTATCGTTAACGCCCTCACGGCGGGCGGCGCCAAAGGCGTGGTGAGCAATATTCCGGACGTGACGGGCATTCCGTTCTTCACCACGGTTGGGGCGGCGGCCCGCGCTACCCTGGCGGCGGCCAACGTGCCCTCGGCTGCGCCGTTTGTGTATACTACTGGCATCTTAGCGCCCGGCCAGGCCAATACCCGCGTGGCCACCACGCTCGCCAGCATCCGCGATGCCAGCGGCAACGGCACTCTGCTGCTTACCCTCACGGCCTCGCCCTACGTTGGCCTCTACGGCCAGCCCACCGGCAAATACTGGCGCGATTTCTACGCCCAGGCTAAGCCCGGCCTACCCGCTACCATCCCCACGCTCGGGGTGTTTCTGGCTGCGCTGCAAGTTGATACGACCAAGGCTTTCGGTCAGTCGAGCCAAAATCCCTTCCCCAGCACGCTCGTGCTCGACGCTACTGAGCAAACGGCCGTGGCTACGGCCACTACGGCCTTCAACACCTCGCTGCTCAACGCGGCCAATGCCAAGGGGCTGGCTTTCTTCGATGCTAACTCCTATTTCCGAGGCATCGCCGCTGGGGGCACCGCCACTAACGGCGTGAACAACACCGCCGACTTTATCCGCGGCAACCTGTTCTCGCTCGACGGCGTGCACCCCACGCCCCGCGGCTACGCCCTGGTAGCCAACGAAATTATCAAGGTCATCAACGCTAAATACGGCTCAACCCTGGCGCTGGTAAACGGGAATGACTACCGTGGCGTGCCGCTGCCGTAGTGCAGCGCGGCCGTCCGGCTATCATTTTAAAAGCGCCTTCCCCGCCGGGAAGGCGCTTTTTTTGACCCTGGCCGTAGTATCTTCGTCATCGCTGCTATCCAGAAAGACCGAGGGACCAGGCCCGATGACGTCTTGGCAACCTACCCCGAGTAGGTGCCAACTCCTGTTCGGCCAACGTCTTAGGCCGGAGAAGATATCAGCCGGAACTCGCGCCGCCCGGCGCGGCTTTCTTTCTGGATAGGAGCTACCTGCTCCGTATTCGCTCCGAAAGAAATGTCCGTTTCCCCCGCCACCGTCGCCCCCGACCCCGCCTGTATTTCGCCCCTGCCCGCGCTCCTGCGCCAGCGCCTGCTCATTCTGGACGGCGCCATGGGCACCATGATTCAGCGCTACCCGCTGGAGGAAGAAGACTTTCGGGGCGCCCGCTTTGCCGACCATCCGCGCCCGCTGCGCGGCAACAACGACCTGCTGAGCCTCACGCGGCCCGACATCATCCGGGCTATTCACGCCGAGTATTTCGCGGCCGGGGCCGACATGGTGGAAACCAATACCTTCTCGGGCACCACCATCGCGCAGGCCGACTACGCCCTCGAACACGTGGTGTATGAGCTTAATTATGAGTCGGCTAGGCTGGCCCGCGAAGTGGCCGACGAGTTCACGGCCCAGACGCCCGAGCAGCCGCGCTTCGTGGCCGGCGCCATCGGCCCCACCAACCGCACGGCCTCGCTCTCGCCCGACGTTAACCGCCCCGGCTTCCGCGCCGTGACCTTCGATGAGTTGGCCACCGCCTACCTCGAGCAAACCCGGGGCCTCGTGGACGGCGGTGTGGACGCCCTGCTCATCGAAACCATCTTCGATACCCTCAATGCCAAGGCCGCGCTCTTCGCGGTGCAGCAGTTCTTCAACGAGGGCGGCCGGGTGGTGCCCGTCATGATTTCGGGCACCATCACCGACGCCTCGGGCCGCACCCTGAGCGGGCAGACGGTGGAAGCCTTCTGGCACAGCATCAAGCACTTGCCCCTGCTGAGCGTGGGCCTCAACTGCGCCCTCGGCGCCGACCAGCTCCGCACCTACGTGCGCGAGCTGGCCAGGCTCGCCGACGTACCGGTGTCGGCCTACCCCAACGCCGGCCTGCCCAACGCCTTTGGCGGCTACGACGAGAGCGCCCAGGAATTTGCGGCTTTGGTTGAAGACTACTTAAAAGAAGGTCTGCTCAACGTGGTAGGCGGCTGCTGCGGCACCACGCCCCAGCACATTGCCGAGCTTAAGAAGCTGGCCGACAGCTACGGCCCGCGCGAGGTGCACGCCGCGCAGCTGCACCCCGCCGCCCCGGCTGCCCAGTTGGCCGATGACGAACACGCCTCGGCCGCGTCGCTAGCCCTCGGCAGCGGCGAGCACCTGGCCAAGGGCACCACGCACCTGGCTGGCCTGGAGCCGTTTAACATCACACCCGAAAGCCTGTTCGTCAACATCGGCGAGCGCTGCAACGTGACGGGCTCGCGGGCTTTCGCTAGGCTCATTCGCTCGGGCGACTACGAGGCGGCCCTGGCCGTGGCCCGCGCCCAGGTGGAGGGCGGCGCGCAGGTGCTCGACATCAACATGGACGAGGGCATGCTCGACTCGGAGGCCGTAATGACGACTTTCCTGCACCTCATTGCCTCGGAGCCCGACATCGCCCGGCTCCCGATAATGATAGACTCCTCGAAGTGGAGCGTGCTCGAAGCCGGCCTGAAATGCGTGCAGGGCAAGAGCATCGTCAACTCCATTTCGCTGAAAGAAGGGGAGGAGCGCTTCAAACACCACGCCCGGCTGGTGCGCCAGTACGGCGCGGCCGTGGTGGTGATGGCCTTCGACGAAGACGGCCAGGCCGACAGCTACGAGCGCCGCATTGAAATCTGCCAGCGTTCGTACAACATTCTGGTTAAGGAAGTTGGCTTCCCGGCCGAAGACATTATCTTCGACCCCAACATCCTCACCGTGGGCACCGGCCTGGAAGAGCACCGCAATTACGCGCTCGACTTCATCGCGGCCGTGAAGTGGATAAAGGAAAACCTGCCCGGCTGCCGCACCAGCGGCGGCGTCAGCAACATCTCGTTCTCATTCCGCGGCAACGACGTGGTGCGCGAGGCTATGCACGCGGCCTTCCTCTACCACGCCATCCGCGCCGGGCTCGATATGGGCATCGTGAATGCCGGCCAGCTGGCCGTGTATGACGACGTACCCAAAGACCTGCTCGAACTCTGTGAGGATGTGCTGCTTAACCGCCGCGCCGACGCTACCGAGCGCCTCGTGGACTTTGCCGAAACGGTAAAGCAAAAGGGCAAGGTCGAGGTAGTGGCCGACGCCTGGCGCAGCCTGCCCGTGGCCGAGCGCCTGCAACACGCCCTCGTGCGCGGCCTCACCGAGTTTATCGACCAGGATACCGAGGAGGTGCGCCAGCAAGTCGGCCGCCCGCTCGATGTGATTGAGGGCCCGCTGATGGCCGGTATGAACGTGGTGGGCGACCTCTTCGGCGCCGGCAAGATGTTCCTGCCCCAGGTAGTAAAGTCGGCCCGGGTTATGAAGAAGGCCGTGGCTTACTTGCAGCCCTTCCTCGAAGCCGAAAAGGCCGGCGCTGCCCGCCAAACGGCCGGCAAAATCCTGCTGGCCACCGTGAAAGGCGACGTGCACGACATCGGCAAAAACATCGTGGGCGTGGTGCTGGCCTGCAACAACTTCGAGATAGTAGACCTCGGCGTGATGGTGCCGCTGGAGCGGATTCTGGACGAAGCTCAGCTGCAAGGTGCTGACATCATCGGCCTCAGCGGCCTCATCACCCCCTCGCTTGATGAGATGGTGTACGTGGCCCGCGAGATGGAAAAGCGCCGGCTGCAAGTGCCGCTGCTCATCGGCGGCGCTACCACCTCGCGCCTGCACACGGCCGTAAAAATTGCGCCGGCTTACTCGGGCTCAGCGGTTTACGTCAACGACGCCTCGCGCTCGGTGGGGGTGGCGGCTAGCTTGCTCGGCTCGGGCAAGGCGGCCTACACGGCCACCATCGCTGCCGAGTACGAGGCCCTGCGCGCCGACCACGCCAGCCGCCAGCGCGACAAAAACTACCTGCCCATCGAGGCCGCCCGTGCCAACGGCTACCACGCCGACTGGGAAACCACGCCCATTACTAAACCCAGCTTCCTGGGCACGCGGGTGCTGGATAACTACCCGCTCGACGAACTGGCCCGCTACATCGACTGGACGCCCTTCTTCCACACGTGGGAGCTGCGGGGCCGCTACCCGCGCATCCTGGACGATGAAAACCTGGGCGAGGCCGCCCGCAAGCTTTTCGAAGACGCCCAGAAGATGCTGGCCGAGGTAATTGAGGGCAAAAGCCTCACTGCCAGGGCCGTGCTGGGCTTCTGGCCCGCCAATACCAAGGACTACGACACCATCGAGCTTTACGAAGACGACACCCGCCAGCAGGTGCGCGACGAGTTCTTCACCCTGCGCCAGCAGGGCGAGAAAGGCCCTGGCGTCAACAACGTAGCCTTCTCCGACTACGTGGCCCCCCGCGAAACCGGCCGCGCCGACTACATCGGCGGCTTTGCCGTGACGGCCGGGCTGGGTATCGAAAAGCTCATCGAGCAGTACGAGGCCGACCACGACGACTACTCCAGCATCATGATAAAGGCGCTGGCCGACCGCCTCGCCGAGGCTTTTGCCGAACGCCTGCACCAGCGTGTGCGCGAGGAATTCTGGGGCTACGCCCCCCACGAAAACCTCTCGGGCGAGGAGCTTATCAAGGAGGAATACCGCGGCATCCGGCCCGCGCCGGGCTACCCCGGCTGCCCCGACCACACCGAAAAAATCACCCTTTTCCGCCTGCTCGACGCCGAGAAGCAGACTGGCATCACGCTCACCGAGAACCTGGCTATGTACCCCACCGCCGCCGTGAGTGGCCTCTACTACGCGCACCCGGCCGCCAAGTATTTCGGCCTGGGCAAGATAGGCCGCGACCAAGTGGCCGACATTGCCGCGCGCAAGCACATGCCGCTGCCCGAGCTAGAGCGCTGGCTGATGCCGAATCTCAACTACGACCCCCAATAACCCCAGCAGACCCCTATGGGACGGCCTACCTCGCTTCCGGCGCGATATCCTTCGGGGGAGGGGAGCCTAACGTACTGTTATTAAGCTCTAAAATATGCCCGCAATCGTCAGGCTCCCCTATCCCGGAGGGGAGGGGCCGGGGGCGGGGTACTACGTATGAAAGTAACTGAACACCTGCGCCAGGCCGCGGGCAAAACGCTCTTCTCCTTCGAGGTGCTGCCGCCCCGCAAGGGCGAAAATATCCACAGCCTGTTCTCCAATATCGAGCCGCTGATGGAATTCAAGCCGCCGTTTATCGACGTCACCTATCACCGCGAGGAGTTTGTGCTGCGTGAGCGGCCGGGTGGGCTCTTGCAGCGCAAGGCCGTGCGCAAGCGGCCGGGTACGGTGGGCATCTGCGCGGCCATCAAAAACCGCTTCGACGTGGACACCGTGCCGCACCTCATCTGCGGCGGCTTTGCCAAGGAAGAAACTGAGAACGCGCTGATTGACTTGCACTTCCTTGGCATCGACAACGTGCTGGCCCTGCGCGGCGACCCCATTAAGAGCGAGGGGCACTTTCAGCCGCACCCCGACGGCCACCGCTACGCCTGCGACCTTATCGGGCAGGTAGCGGAGCTAAACAAAGGCCGTTACCACGACCACGACGAGCAGTACCAGCCCGAGGGGGCCGAGCCCGTGCTCTGCACCGACTTCTGCATCGGCACCGCCGGCTACCCCGAAAAGCACTTCGAGGCTCCCAACCACGGCTCCGACATTCGCTTCCTCAAGCAGAAAATCGACCGGGGCGCCGACTACATCGTGACCCAGATGTTCTTCGACAACGAGGAGTTTTTCAAGTTCGAGCGGCGCTGCCGTGAGGCTGGCATCACGGTGCCCATCATCCCCGGCCTCAAGCCCCTGACTACTAAAAACCAGTTGATTGGCCTGCCGCGCGCCTTTTTTCTCAGTATCCCCGAGGCGCTGGCCGAAGCCATTCACCTCGCCAAAGACAACGCCGCCGCCCGCGAAGTAGGCATCGAGTGGTGCCTCAACCAGAGCCGCGAGCTGATGGCCCACGGCGTACCCTGCCTGCATTACTACTCGATGGGCAAGTCGGAAAGCATTCGCCGCGTGGCGGCCGGGCTGTTTTAAAATGTGAAAATGTGAGAAATGTGGAAATGCAAAATGAGGCGTGCCGACGCGCTACTGCCTCATTTTTACATTTCCCATATTTCTCACATTATTTAAACTTCCCCTCTGGGTCGGGCATCTTGGCCATTAGCTCCGACAGAAAATTAAAGTCGAGGCTAGTAAGGCTGAGGTTCTGGCCTTTGCGTACGTCTTGCCAGGCCTCGGCGTAGTTTTCCTGGTAGTAGTGGATGCGCGCCTGGGTTTGCCAGGCGTTGGCGTTGTTCGGGTCGGCGAGCAGGGCGCGCTGGGTGTAGTCGGCCGCTAGCTGGAGGTCCTTTTTCTTCTTGCTGGTTTCGTAGCGGCCCAGCGTCAGGTTGGCCACGTCAGTGAGCAGGGCGGCGTTGGTGGGAGCCACGGCCAGGCCTTGCAGGGCCAAGGCCTGAACGGCCTCGGGCGAGGCCTCGGGGCGGCGGCTCAGCAGCACGGCCAGGCCGCGGTAGGGCTCGGGGTTTTGGGGGTCGAGCACCCAGGCCAGGTTGAAGCGCACCGTGGCCGTATCGGGCTGGTTTTCTTGCAGGTACTCGAAGCCCTTGTTGCTAAAAAACTTGCTGGCCTCCGCGCGTGAGGCAAAGCTGCGGTCCACGTCGGCGAGCACGGCGGCACCCACGGCCTGTTGGGCCTGGGTCGCCGTGAGGCCGCCAAACAGCGGCTGCAAGCGCTGCGGGCCGCTGGGGGGCAGGGTGGCCTTGCTGTCCTTTTTGCCCCGCTGGGCGTGGGCGGGCAGGCCCAGCGCCGCCCCTAGCAGAAAAAGAAATGCGCCGCGCCGCACGCGGGGAGATAGCCGAAAAAGCACGTAGAGAAGAAGTTAGGGAGCCTGCTTCAAAAAAATGGCTCTGATGGGAATGGGCAAAAATACACAAGGCCCCGGTTGAAATACCGGAGCCGCGCGTTTTAACCCAGCAAAGAAGCTAGCTGCCTCTACCACAGGCGCGTATCGGTGATGCCGGCGGGCAGCGGGGCCACGTTGCCCAGGCCCAGCACGCACCAGCCGTCTTCGACGCCGAAGGCGCCGCCGGGCATCACGTAGCTTACCCAGCGCAGCAGCGTGCGGCCGCTGTAAGTACTCGTATCGGGGTCATATTCTCTGATTAACAAGGCGTCACCGACCTGAAAATCGGGGTCGTTTTCGCGCACGTCGAAGGGCTTGAGGCCGGCGGCGACGGCCGTGAAGCAGGGCGTCCAGAGCTGTAGCTCGTGGGTGCGGGTGCGGGCCGTGGTAACAAACGATTGCGGGGAAGCGGTGTAGTGCTGCATAAGATAGAGGCCCTCTAAGGCAGGCCGGATTAAGGTAATTTACGTAGAAAACGCGACAGCCACCATTATCGTGCCGTTAGGTATCAGCCCGCTACGCTGCGGCGGGACTGCTAGTGGCTACGTAAGTCCCTCAGTATGAAATATGTTTTCCGCTGGCTGGCCCTGCCGCCGCTTGGGTTGCTACTGGCGGCCACCGCCGTGCTGCTGGCCAACGAATGGGCCGTGGCCCAGGCTAGCCGCCGCGTGGCCGACGTGCCCTACGTGGCCGCCTCGGCGCCCGGCTTTGACAACGAGCGCCACCGCCTCGACATTTACCAGCCCCGCGCCAAGGCGCCTGCGCCGCGCCCAGTGGTGCTCTTCATCCACGGCGGCAGCTGGGACAGCGGTAGCAAAAACGACATTCTCTACAAAGCCATCGGCCGCAGGCTGGCCAAAAACGGCTTCGTGGGCGTAGTTATCAGCTACCGGCTGGCCCCCAAGGTGCTGGTGCCCCAGCAGGCCGACGACTGCGCCCGGGCCCTGGCCTGGACGGTGGCTCACATCGCGGAGTACGGCGGCGACCCGGGCCACCTCGTGCTCATGGGGCACTCGGCGGGGGGCGGGCTGGCCGCGCTGCTGGCCACCGGCTCCGATACCTTGCTGGCCCAGCACGGCCTGCCGGCCCACGCTGCCCACGCCGTGCTGCTCGACGACCCCGCCGGCCTCGACATGCTCGACTATCTCACCAAAATGCAGTACCCCGGCGACGAGAAATACCTCGGGCCGTTCAGCAAAGACCCGGCGGTGTGGCGGCAGGCCTCGGCCCTCTACCATCTGCGGGCCGGTGCGCCGCCCATGAGTTTCTACATCGGCGGCGAAACCTACCCCAGCATCAAGAACAGCAGCGAGAAATTCCGGCAGCGACTGGTGCAGCTGGGTGCGGCGCCGAAGTACGTCATCTTACCCGGCAAAAAGCACGTGGGCATGGTTACGCAGCTGTTTTGGCCCGGTAATGAGCTGTATGCCGAGCTGAAGCGGCTGGCCCGGTAAAGCAGACTAGCTTACTGTAGCCTGAGGTTGATGGGCGCGGTGAAGCTCACCTTCACGGGCTGGCCGTCTTGCTGGCCGGGCGTGAAGCGCTTGAGCCGGTACACCGCGTTTACAGCCTCGGCATCAACTAGTGGGTGCAGCGGCTGCGTGATTTTAACGTCATCGACCAAACCTTGGGCAGTAACATTGAACGTCACGAGCACCCGGCCCTGAATACCTGCCCGCCGGGCTGCTTTTGTGTAAACAAAGTTGCGGCCAATGGCTTGAATAATAGCTCGCAAGCTACCGTCGCCTTCTGAGTAGCGGGGCATAATCTCAAACTCGAAAAAAGGAATAGTGCCGCCATCAGACGCGAAGCACTCGCCGGCCGTGCGCTTGCCGGCCGCGTACTGCTCCCGGCGCTTGAGCTGGCCGCTCGGGTAGTAAAGGGCCAACTCGCCGTTGGCCTGGTCCTGGGCGTAAATTTCGCGCTCCTGGAGCCGGCCGTCGGGAAAGTAGAATTTAAACTCGCCGTTGCGTTGCCCGTGGGCGTATTCGGCGTGCTCTTTCAACTGCCCGCTTTCGTAGAAGTAGTCGCTAGGGCCATCGTAGCGGCGCTTGCGCACGTGCTCAAACTCTTCGCGGCTTTGCAGCTGGCCACTGAGGTAATAATCGCGGATGGTACCCGCCGTGCTGTCGCGGTACTCGGTTTCGCGCCGGTAGTGCGCCCCGGCGGCCGAGGGCAGCACGTGCCACGCCGAGTCGAGAAACTCCTTTTTCAACGGCGGAATGACTTGCTGCGCCGCCGCCTCGCCCGCCGCCATACCCAGAAAAATAAACGGGAGTACCAGTTGTTTCATACTCAAAAGTAAAGCGGGATTCAAGCTGCTAACTAGCCCGAACCCCGCTTCCGGTAAAAAACCTGGCTAGCCCGCTATTGCACGGCTGCGTACTTCACGCCCATGTTTTCGAACATGAACGACCACTTATCGACCTGCTCGCCAATGACCTGGGCGGTGCTACGGCCCGCGCCGTGGCCGGCCTTGGTCTCGATGCGGATGAGCACCGGGGCTGGGCCCTGCTGCATCTCTTGCAGGCGCGAGGCAAACTTGAAGGAGTGGGCCGGCACCACGCGGTCGTCGTGGTCGGCGGTGGTTATCATGGTGGCCGGGTAGCTGGCCGGCTTCAGGGCGTGGTAGGGCGAGTACTTGTAGAGGTAGTTGAACATCTCGGGCGAGTCCTGTGCCGTGCCATAGTCGTAGGCCCAGCCGGCGCCGGCCGTAAACTGGTTGTAGCGCAGCATGTCCATCACGCCCACGGCCGGGAAGGCCACCTTGCACAAGTCGGGGCGCTGGGCCATGGTGGCGCCCACCAGCAGGCCGCCGTTCGAGCCGCCCGCGATGGCCAGGTGGTCGGTATCGGTGTATTTGTTGGCCTTGAGGTACTCGGCGGCGGCGATGAAGTCGTCGAACACGTTCTGCTTTTTGAGCTTGGTGCCGGCCTCGTGCCACTTTTCGCCGTACTCGCCGCCGCCGCGCAGGTTGGCCACGGCGTAGATGCCGCCCTGCTCCATCAGGATGATGTTGCTGGTGCTGAAGCTCGGCGTTACGCTCGAATTAAAGCCGCCGTAGGCGTAGAGCAGCGTGGGGTTTTTGCCGGTCATGGCTAGCCCCTTCTTGTAGGTGATAATCATGGGCACGCGCGTGCCGTCCTTGCTGGGGTAAAAGACCTGCTTCGACTCGTACTTGCTGGGGTCGAACTGCACGCCCGTTTTCTTATACACCGTGGAAGTGCCGCTGGCCAGGTCATACTTGAAAATGGTGGGCGGATAGGTGTAAGAAGTGAACGTGTAGTACGTTTCCTTGTCAGCTTTCTTGCCGCCAAAGCCGCCCGCCGAGCCCACGCCCGGCAGGGCGATGGTGCGCAGCTTCTTGCCATTCATGTCATACTCCTCGACCAGCGAGGTCGCGTCTTTGAGGTAGGTAGCGAAGATGTGGCCGCCTACGGTATTGATGTCCAGCACGTTCTTGGTTTCCGGAATCAGGTCCTTCCAGTTGGCCTGCTGGGGCGCGGCGGCGTCCACGGTCACGAGGCGGTGGTTGGGGGCATTGTAGTTGGTTTCGATGTAGAGCTTCGAGCCCACGTTGTCGACCACCGAGTTGATACTTTTCTCGTCGGGCACGATGGTAACGATGCCGCTGCCGGGCTTGCTCAAATCCTGCAAGTAGAGCTTGCCGCCGGTAGTGGTGTTGGCCGCCGAAATGAGGAGGAAGCGCCCGTCCTCCGTCACGCTGGCCCCAATGTAGCGGTTGGGGTCCTTCTCGCCCCCGAAGATGAGCTTGTCGGTGCGCTGCGGCGTGCCCAGCTGGTGGTAGTAGAGCTTGTGAATCTGCGTCTTACCGGCCAGCTGGCTGCCGGCGGTGGGCTTGTCGTAGCTGCTGTAGTAGAAGCCCTCGTTGCCCTTCCAGGCCAGGCCCGAGAACTTGACGTTCTGGAGGGTGTCGCCCACGATGGATTTATCGCTGGTTTTCAGCACGATAACCTTGCGCCAGTCGGAGCCGCCCTCCGAAATCTGGTAGGCGGCCAGGCTGCCGTCGGTGGTGAAGTTGATGCCCGCCAGCGAGGTCGTGCCGTCCTTGGAGAAGGTGTTGGGGTCCAGAAATACTTCCGGCGCGCCCGTGCCCACCTGCCGGTACAGCACGTACTGGCTCTGCAAACCGGTATTTTTGGAGAAATACGTGTACTTGCCCTCCTTAAACGGAGCCGAGTACTTCTCGTAATTCCAGAGCTTGGTGAGGCGCTGGCGGATGCTTTCGCGGTACGGGATTTTGCCCAAGTAGTCCTGGGTCACCTTGTTTTCTTCCTGCACCCAGGCCTTGGTGTCGGTGGCCTGGTCGTTTTCGAGCCAGCGGTAGGGGTCGGCTACCTTGGTGCCGAAGTAGGTGGTGGTGGTGTCCACCTTGCGGGTGCTGGGGTAGGGCAGGGGCTTGATGCTGGCCATCGTTTGGGCGCCGGCTGGCCCCGCCGCCAGCAGGGCTAGCAGAATGGAAAGGTTTTTCATGAGAAAAGGAGGAATAAGGCCTGCTAATGTAAGCAGCCGGCCTTAGCCAAAGAGCGAGCCCTGGCGCTCGGGTTGCTCGAAGGCCAGCAGCCAGCGCTTGCGCAGCAGCCCGCCCGCGTAGCCCGTGAGCGAGCCATCGGCCCCAATTACACGGTGGCAGGGCCACACGATGGCCAGCGGGTTCTGCCCGTTGGCCGCGCCCACGGCCCGCACCGACTTCGGGTTGTTCAGCAGCTTCGCCACGTCGAGGTACGAGGCCGTGCGGCCGTGCCCGATACCCGCCAGCGCCGCCCACACCTGCCGCTGAAAATCAGTGCCTACCAGCGGGGCGCAGGTCAGCGCAAATTCGCGCAGCTCGCCCCCGAAGTAGGCCAGCAGTTGGCGGTGAGGCTCTTGCAGGCACGCGGCTAGCCCCGCCGCCGGCGTGGGCACCACCGCATCGTGGTCGAGAAACTGCACGGCGTGCAGCCCGGCGTCGGTGCCGCGCAGGGCCAGCATGCCAATGGGCGAGTACAAATGGGCCAGGGCTTCCATAGCCCGCAAGGTAGAAAAAGTAGCGCGGACTTCATAGCCCGCGCCCCCATTCGGATTATCGAACGGAGACGCGGCCTGTGAAGTCCGCGCTACCTGGACCTGGGTACTTGTGGGTAGTTGACTAGCTCACCAGCAGGCGACCGCGCTGGCGCTTGGGCTTAGCCTGGGCCGCCGCCAACTGGGCCTGTTGCACCACGGCCTGGGCCTCGCGCAGGGCCACGGCGCTGGGCTCGTGTAGGATGCGGCGGGGCGGGCCATCGGGCCGCAGCTCGGCATCCCAGAGGCCCGAGCGGTGCCACTGGCCGAGGTGGTCCCAGTCGGGCCGGTCCACCATAGGGTAGATGCAGGCGCCCAGCAGCGGCAGGCCCATTTGCAGGGTTTTGGCGCACTCGTGGCCTATCATGTGCCACCACAAGGGGCGGTCTACGCCGGGGTGGCTGGTTTCCGTCACTACGAAGGGGCGCTTATAGCGCTTGTGGGCCTGGCGCAGCAGCTCGCTTAGCGGGGTCCAGCGGTGGTCCATCACCGGGTCATTCCAGCCCAGGTGGCGGTGCGGGTGCAGCTGCCACTGGTTGTCGTAGTAGTAGTTGAAGCCGATAATGTCGAGCAGGCTTTCGTGGCCGCCCAGTTCGGGGCACATGCGGCCCGAGAGAATGTCAATAGCTTGAAACTGGTCTTTGTGCATGCGCTTGGCTTCGCGCTCGTGGCTGGCCCAGGGGTTGGGCGGCGGCACGATGTTGATGAGCGGCTCGGTGCTGAGAAAGCGAATGCCGGGGTCGGCCTCGCGCAGCGCCCAGCTGCCCTCAATGTAGGCGCGCATCAGGCCGTATTTCACCTGCCAGCCCTGGCCTACGCAGTAGGGCGAGGTGCCGCGGGCATCGCCCCCTAGCCACGACATAAAGCTGACCTCGTTGATGGGCGTGACGATGAGCGTGCCCTCGGGCCGCACCGAGCGGTAAAAATCGACAAAGGCGCGGCACAGCGCCGCAAAGCGCCGGGCAAACATGGGGTGCAGCGGCGTCAAATCGTCGGGGTAGCCGAAGTGGCAGATGTCCCAGATTTGCTGAATGCCGTGGCGCTCGCCTGCGTCCAGCATCAGGCGCACGGTGCTCCAGTCGTACTGGTAGGGCGTTTTCTCAATCATGGCCCACCGGATGCCCTCGCGCACGGTGCGCACGTTGAACGGCGCCAGATTGGCGTAGTCCTCATCAAGCAGTGGCAAATGGCCGGTAAGGGGCAAGAAATCGACCCGGTTGCCAAAGGCATTGAGCTGGTCGGTGCACTCGTAGCCGCCCCACCAAAAGGACGCGAACGGGTTATCAGTCAAGGTATTTTGCATAAGGTAGAGCGAGTTGGATGAGAAGCTGGGCAATTGGTCAGCTACTATGCGCGCCCAGCCAATGATTTAGCTTCAATAAAAATGCGCTTGTACTCGGGGTGGCCGGCGCGGATGCCGTTTTGCACGGCCACCACGGCCTCCTCCACCTGGGTAGCCGTGAGGTGGTCGTCGAAGTCCACGTCGAGGGCCAGCATCACGTCGTCGGGGGCCAGGTACATGGTGAGGGGCGGGCGCACGGTAGTCACGCCGGGCGTGCGGCGGGCAATGGCTTGCAACTCGGCCAGGGTGTCGTCGCTCACGCCCTCGCCCACCAGCAGGGCCCGGGTGCGCGATACCAGCAGCACGGCTACACCCATCAGCAGCAGGCCGATGATGATGGAGGCGCCGCCATCGAAGAGCGGATTATTCAGCAAATGTCCAAAATAAACCCCGAGCAGGGCGATGAGCAGGCCCGCCACGGCGGCCGCATTCTCCAATACCGAGGCAAACACAGCCGGGTCGCGGCTCGTGCGTAGCGTGTGCCAGAAGCTGACGCCGGGCGCCTGCTTCTCCAGTAAGGCGCGCAGGGCCAGCACCAGCGCGGCGCCCTCAAACACGATAGAAATGCCTAGCACGATGTAATTCCACTTGGCGTCTTCGAGCGGCTCGGGGTGCTCCAGGTGCTTGATGCCTTCGTAGAAGGACATGCCGCCGCCGATGGCAAAAATCAGCACGGCCACTATCAAGGCCCAGAAATACAGCTCCTTGCCGTGGCCGAAGGGGTGCTGGGCATCGGCTGGGCGCTGGCTGCGGCTCATGCCGTAGAGCAGCAGGCCGCCGTTGCCGGTATCGACCAGCGAGTGAATGCCCTCGGAGAGCATGGCCGACGAGCCGGTGATGTAGGCGGCCACGAATTTGGCAATGGCAATGGCCACGTTGGCGGCGATGCCGCCGTAGAGCGAGAGCTTAGAAGAAGAGTTTGCAGACATAGGCAACTGCCGTGTACGCGCCCGGCTGGCTGAGGTTGGGCGGGCTAGCCCCGGCCCCAACGCAAAAGCCCCGCAAGTACCTGGGTACTTGCGGGGCTTTTGGGCTCTGAAAAGAGCCGATTATTGGACTCGAACCAACGACCTGCTCATTACGAATGAGCTGCTCTACCAGCTGAGCTAAATCGGCGTTTTCCCACTCGGCCAGTTGCCGTAGGGGCTGCAAATATACGGAGCCGCGCGGCAGCCGCGCAACCTATCGGCAAAATTTTGCGCAACCCCACGGCCCCGCCTGCGTCTGAGAACGGGTACTGACGCACGAACTTATGAAACTGCTGCCTTCCCTTGCCGCCGGCTTTGCCGGTGCCGTAGCCCTCACTGCCCTCCACGAAGTAGCCCGCCGCCTGCGTCCCCACGACGCGCCCCGCATGGACGTACTCGGCGAGCGCGGCCTGCGCAAGCTTCTGAACCTGGCTGACTTGCCGCAGCCGAGCGAAGGCAAAGCCTACACGGCTACCATGCTGGGCGATATTCTCGGCAATGGCCTCTACTACAGCGTAGTAGGCAGTGGCAAGCACAGCTTGCAGCGGGGCCTGGCGCTAGGAGTGGCGGCGGGCATCGGGGGGGTAGTGCTGCCCGGCCCAATGGGACTGGGCGAGGCTCCTAGCAACCGCACGCCCCAAACCCAAGCCATGACCGTAGCCTGGTACACGCTGGGCGGGCTGGTGGCCGGAACCGTGGCGCAGGAGCTGCGCAAGAGGCGCAAGTAGCTAAAAGTAAGTATTTTACTGGCTAAGGTGGCTGCCCGCGGCCGTCACAGCCAGCGTGGCGGGCCGGCCCACTACCACGGCCTCGTTGGTGGGCTCATGACCGATGGGGAAGTTGTAGCCCACCGGAAAGTTGTAGCGCTGCGCGTAGTGGTCGATGAGCTCGTAGGCCGTCTGGCCGAAGGGGACGGCGTTGTCGCGCATCTGCGAAAAGTGGCCCACTGCCAGGCCGGCCAGCCCCGCTAGCTGCCCGCTGCGGTGCAGGTGCAGCAGCATGCGGTCAATGTGGTAGAGATATTCGTCGAGGTCCTCCAAAAACAGAATGCGCCCCGCAAAGCTGGCCTGCGAGGCGGTACCCGTGATGGTTTGCAGCAGGCTCAGGTTGCCGCCCACCAGTTCGCCGGTGGCCGTGCCGGGGCGGTTGAGCGGATGTGCTGGCGCCTGGCAGGCCAGCGGCTCGCCAAACAGAGCGGCGCGCAGGCTGGCCAGGGCAGCGGCTCCATCTTCCTGCCCAAACAGCACGGGCATCACACTATGAATACTTTGGTAGCCTAGCCGTAGTAAGTGACTGTGTAGCACCGTAATATCGGAGAAGCCAGCTACCCATTTTGGGTTTTTAACAAACTGCGCAAAATCCAGCTCATCGAGCAGGCGGGCCGTGCCGTAGCCGCCGCGCGCGCACAAGATGGCCCGGATGCTGGGGTCGTCGAGCTGGCACTGAAGGTCGCGGCGGCGTAGGGCATCGTCGCCGGCAAATTGGTGGTGAGCGGCGTCAATGCTTTCACCTAGCACTACTTCCAGGCCCCAGGCTTGCAGGGTTTGGCGGGCAAACTCGATTTCGGTAGTGCTGATTTTGCGGGCGGGTGCCACGATGGCCACGCGCTGGCCGGGCTCTAAAAACGGGGGGGCAATGGGCGGCATGAGGCGGAAGAGCGGGGCTAGGGCATAAAAGACACACAAAGGAACCACCGCCCTGGCACTAACTCTGTTCACCCAGGCTGCATTAGCGAAAGCCCTCCTTCGCAAACCCGGCGCCTTGTAATGAAGCTGTGCAGAGCGTCGGCAGGCCATGCAGGGCCACTTCTAATTTTTGACCGTCCAACTATATTTAAGCTGTGTGGCAGGCAGCTTAGCCCCCTGCTGGGGGTATGCAGTACGCTACGGCATCTGCCTGGGGCGGTTTAGGAACTAGCTGAATTTGCGCATGGTGCTCAGTAAATGGCCGGCCAGCCGCTGATTAGGTACAATTGCCAATACTGGCCTTTTCTTTTAGGGACTTAAGAGAATATTAAGGAAGAATATGCAAAAGGGACCCTCTACTGAAGGGTCCTTTTGCATATAAGTTAAATTAGCTGTTGCTGAAGCTGTTGCCGAAGGGTATTTAGTAGAATTTTAATAAATTGTTGTGTTTAGGGGGCGAGGCAGCTGGTGAGGAAGCGAAAGATTATGTATCAAGTTGAGAAATGACTAGCTACTTTAGGGGCGTTGCTTACTCGTTATTTAGTTCATTTTCAATCACCTCTTAGTCTAATGAAAAAACAACTACTACTGACCTGTCTGCTGCTAGTCACGTTGCTGCATGCGGTGCTGGCCCAGACGCGGGCCGTATCGGGGCGGGTAACGGACCAGAAGAGCGGCGAAGGCCTGCCCGGGGTTACGGTACTCGTAAAAGGCACCACGAACGGCACCTCGACCAACGCCGATGGCTCGTTTCAGCTGGCCGTGCCGACGGCGGGCGCCATCCTGGTTTTCTCCTCGGTGGGCATGAATACCCAAGAGCAGCCCGTGGGCACCCAAACGACCTTCAACGTGGCTCTTACTGCCAACTCGCGCGAGCTAAGCGAGGTGGTAGTGACGGCGCTGGGCATCGAAAAAGACAAGCGTACCCTGGGCTACGCCACCCAGGAAATTCAGGGCGGCGCGGTGGCCGCTAAGTCGGAGCCCAACGTGCTGAATGCCCTACAGGGCAAGGTATCGGGCGTAAACATCACGGGGGCCAGCGGCCTGGCCGGTACCTCCACCAACATCAACATCCGGGGCATTACCTCGCTTACCGGCAACAACCAGCCGCTGTTTGTGGTGGATGGCATCCCGGTGAGCAACGACACCGACCGCACCAACGGCGGCGCGGCCGGCACGCTCTACGGCGCCCAAACCGCCAACCGCGCGGCCGACATCGACCCCGAGAACATTGCCAACATCAGCATTCTGAAGGGCCCAGCCGCCGCCGCACTCTACGGCTCGCGCGCCTCGTCGGGCGCCATTCTTATCACCACTAAGTCGGGGGCCAACGTGAACAAGAAGCTCGAAGTATCGGTGAATACCGGTTTCAACTTTCAGACCGTAATGGGGTTGCCCGAGTTTCAAAACGACTATGGCCAGGGTACGGGCGGCACCAATACCACGGCCAACGGGGGCGGCAACATCCTCACGGGCAGCACTAACTCGTGGGGCCCGCGCTTCGGCACCACGCCCACCCGCGCCAACGGCCTGCTGCTGGCCGACGGCACTACCCTACCCTACCAGGCCTACCCCAATAACATCCGGGACTTCTTCAAAACCGGCACGCTCTGGACCAACGGCGCGCAGCTAGCGGGCAACAACGGCACCTCGAACTTCTCGCTGAACGTCAATAGCACGACCCAGAAGGGCATCACCGAGTCGTCGAATTTGCAGCGCACCAACGTGCAACTGGGCGGCGGCACTACCCTGCAAAACAAAATTCGCCTTACGGGCTCAGTCAATTTCTCGCAAACCGACCAACTAGCCCCGCAAACCGGCAACGGCGGCAGTGCCTTCGGCACCCTCTCGTCGGTGCCGCGCAGCTTCGACCTGCAGAACTACCCCTACCAGACGGCTACGGGCGCCAACTCGTTTTTTGCGGGCCTTGATAACCCCAACTACAACCTGCGCAACAGCAACACGGCCAGCAACGTAACGCGCTTCATCAACGTGGGAAGTATTGGCTACGACTTCTTTCCGTGGCTGAGCGTGCTGTACCGCGCCGGCCTCGACACCTACACCGACCGCCGCAAGCAGATTGCGGCCATCAGCTCGTCGCGCAACCCCACGGGTCTCATTTTTCAGGATAATATCCAGTACGCCGAGTTTACGGGCGACCTGCTCATCACGGCCAAGAAGGATAACATCTTCGTCGATAAGCTGAACGCCTCGCTGCTCGTGGGCCAGCAGACCAACCAGCGCAAGCGCAACGAGCAGTACGTGTCGGCCGCCACGCTCTCGCAGCCAGGGTTTTACAACACCATCAACGCGGCCGTATTCACGGGCAGCGGCGAAACCAACTACACCCGCCGCCTGCTAGGGTACTACGCCGACTTGTCGCTGGCCTACAACAACTACCTGTTTCTGGAAGGCACGGCCCGCGTGGACCAGTCCTCGACACTGCCCGCCGACAACCGCACCTTCCTCTACCCGTCAGTGTCGGCTGGCTTCGTATTTACGGATGCGTTTAACATCGATTCGGACATCTTCTCCTACGGCAAAATCCGGGGCAACTTAGCCAAGGTGGGCCGCGACGCCGACCCCTACGTGCTGGACACCTACTACGTGGCCGGTGGCCAGGGCAACAACGTGGCCAACGTGACTTTCCCGTTCAACAACGTGGTGGGCTTCCGGCCCAGCACGACCATTGGGGGCGTAAACGCGCTGAACGTGCTGAAGCCCGAGTTCACCAAGTCGGCCGAAGTGGGCTTGAACCTGGGCTTCTTCAACAACCGGGTGACCGTGGACGCCACGTACTTCAAAACCGTGAGCTCGAACCAGATTATCCCGGTTACGATAGCGCCCACCACGGGCTACAGCAGCTTCTACACTAACGCCGGCCAGCTCGACAACAAGGGCGTTGAAATATTGGTAACGGCCTCGCCGGTGCGCAGCGCCGGGGGCTTCACCTGGGACATCTCGGCCAACTACACCCGCATCCGCAACACGGTGGTGTCGATTTACCCGGGCGTCACGAGCTCGTCCATTCCGGGCAGCGCCTTCACCGGCTCGGTGCCCTCGTTTGTGGTGGGCCAGCCCTACGGCGTTATTCTGGGGCAGAAGAAAGCCACCGCCCCCGATGGCCAGTACCTCATCAACCCACGCACCGGCCTCTGGGCTACCGAGCTAAGCTCGCAGGTAACGGCCAATCCCAACGTAGACTGGCAGGGTGGCATCACCAACACGCTGGCCTACAAGGGTATCACGTTCTCCTTCCTGGTCGATGCCGTGGTGGGCGGCGACATTCTCTCCTTCACGCAGGCGGCGTATAAGTCGGCTGGGATGCTCCAGCAAACGGGCGTGGACCGCGACCAGCCGCGCGTGATTCCGGGCGTGATTCAGAACTCGGACGGCAGCTACCGCCAGAACAACATTCAGGTAGATGCCCAGAGCTACTGGAGCAACCAGGGCTTGCAGAGCGACCTCAACATCTTCGATGGCACGCACTTCACCATGCGCGAAGTGTCGCTGGGCTACACCCTGCCCGCCAGCCTGCTCACGAGCACGCCCTTCGGCAGCGCCTCCATCTCGGTGTCGGGCCGCAACCTGTTTTACTACGCGCCCAACGCCAACTTCTTCCCCGAAGTGAACACTCAGGGCGCCGGCAACATCCGTAGCCTCGACTTGCAGGGCGCTCCCAGCGTGCGCAGCTACGGCGCCTACCTGCGGTTTACCTTCTAATTCAGCAGCTACTCAACGTTATGAATTTCCCGATAGCACCCCTCACGCGCCTGCGCTACGCGGCGCTGGGGCTCGCGGCCCTGACCACCACCGGCTGCTCGCCCAACTCGTTTCTGGACGTGAATGTCAGCCCCAACAATCCTACCGTGGTGCAGCCTTCGGTGCAGCTGCCGACCATTACGGTGGGAACCGCCTTTTTGGTAGGCAACACCCTGGGGCGCGATGGCGACCTCTTTATCCAGCACTACGCGGGCATTGCCAACCAGCCCTTTACGGAGGATAAGTACGCCATCAGCGGCAACTACGACAACGAGTGGCGCGGCGACCTCTACGGCAACAACCTGAACGGCGCCCAAACGCTCATCAACAACAACGCCGCCAACCCTGCCTACACCGGCATTGCCAAGCTGCTGAAAGCCTACAACTTTGCCCTGGCTACCGATATGTGGGGCGACGTGCCCTACTCGCAGGCCTTGCAGGGGCTGGGTAACATTCACCCGGCCTTCGACAAGCAGCAGGACATTTACGAGGGTGCCACCGGCATTCAGAGCCTGTTTGCGCTGGTGCGCGAGGGGCTGGCCGACCTCGACAAGCCGAGCGTACTGGTGCCCAGCACCGACGACTTCGTGTACAAGGGCGACCTCAGCAAGTGGCGCAAAGTGGGCAACATGCTGCTGCTCAAATTTGCCTGCACCGTGAGCCGCAAAGACCCCGCCCTGGCTACCACCGTCATAAACGAGGTGCTGGCGAAGGGGACGGACGGCAGCGCGGCCATCGCCAGCAATTCGGATGATTTCTCGGTGCCCTTCGGCGCGGCTGTGGGCAACACCAACCCGTACTACGCCTACAACGTGACCAACCGCCCCAACGACCAGATGGCCAGTACGCGCTTTCTGGACTCGCTGACGGCCTACAACGACCCGCGCCTGCCCAAGTTTTTCACCACTACTGCCTCCAACGCGGCCTCGACGCACACCACGGCCTACGGCAAGTTCACGGGCTTTGAGAATGGCAGCAACGCCACGGCCCCGGTGCGGGCCAACCGCTCGGTGTACAATACCTACCTGCTCGGTACCTCGGGCGAGGCCCCCATTCGGCTGCTCACCAATTTTCAGCGCTGCTTTATCCTGGCCGAAATGGCGGTGCGCCTGAAAACCCCGGGTGATGCGAACGCGCTCTACCAAGAAGGCATCCGCCGCTCGATGGAGCTAACCGGCCTCTCGACCGTAGATATCAACACCTACTTCGCCGCCAACCCGAACATCGTGACGCTGCGTGGCTCCGACGACTACAAAATCAGCCAGATTATTCGCCAGAAGTGGGTGGCCTGGGTCGGCAACGGCTACGAGGCCTGGAACGACTACCGCCGCACCGGCTACCCGCGCCTGGCACCGGCCCTCAACGTGTCGTTTACGCCCACTATTCCGCAACGTCTACTGTACCCGCCCTCCGAGGTAGCCGCCAACGGCGACGCCATTCCGAAGGTGGTTATCAGCGACCGCGTGTGGTGGTCGGTGCAGTAGCCAACTGGTTCTTTCTTTCCCTCTCTTGCCTTATCTCATGAAAAAGACAGCTATTCAGTTCTTGCTTCTCCTGGTTGTGGCCGCGGGCTTTTCGGGCTGCAAAAAGGACTACGGCAACAAGCTCGGTCCCTTGCAGGACAGCGTGGCCGCCATCCCGGTCACGGTTACCAACCAAGTGTATTTCGAGCGCTTTCCCGTCGTCACGACTACCGTGTCGGGTACGGGCGCCACGTCGAGCGGCACGTTTACCATCAATTTCAGCATCCCAGCCGACAAGGGTAAAATCAAGGAAATCACGAAGGTAGCCACCGGCAACAGCGGCGTTGAGTACTTGCAGAGCAACAACTACCCCAACTACCTGACTACGCCCGTGGCCGGCAATGGCACCAACACCATCAGCTTCACTTCGGACCTCAACGCAGTGCGGGCTTACGTGTCGCGCCTCAATGCGGCCTTCGCTACGCTGCCCACCTCGGCCACTAAAACGGCCGCCTTCGCTTTTAGTGGCACTTCCACGGGCGGCGCCGGCACCCTCACGCCCAACGCCAACCCGCAGACGCCCAACCAGCTACGCTTCTTCTTCCTCATTACCCTCGAAGACGGTACCCAACTCATCACTACCGAAGTGGATGTGCGGCTACTGTAAAGCGGCGGCCCTGACGCCAAAAAAACGCCCTGGCTACGCAGCCAGGGTGTTTTTTTGGCGTCAGGGCCGCCGGCCAGAAGTACTTACTGCGGGGATAACTCGGTGGCGTAAAAGGCCTCCAGCGCCTGCGTTATTTTCGTGGTTTCGAGCAGAAAGCCGTCGTGGCCGTAGCCCGAGTCCAGTTCGCCATACACCGCACCCGCAATGCCCTCGGCAATAGCCACTTGCTCGCTGAGCGGAAATAGCACGTCGGATGTGATACCCAGCACCAGTGTGCGCGCCCGAATGCCGGCCAGGGCGGCCGCCACGCCACCCCGGCCCCGGCCCAGGTTGTGCGAGTCCATGGCCCGCGTGAGCACCACATAGCTATACGCGTCGAAGCGCGCCACGAGCTTGTTGCCTTGGTAGCGCTGGTAGCTGCTGGCCCGGAAGTCGCGCAGTACGTCGTCGCTCGGCTCGGTTTGGGTATTGCCGTAGGCCTCGTAGCCGCGGTAGCTGAGCAGCGCCACGGCGCGGGCGGCGGCCAGGCCAGCGTCGCCGCCGCCAGGCCGGTTTTCGTGGTACGTGGCGTCGGCTTCAATAGCTAGCCGCTGCGCCTCATTAAAGGCAATGCCCCAGGCTGAGTGCCGGGCGCTGGTGGCAATAACTACTAAATGGTCAATGATTTGGGGCCGGCTGGCCGCCCATTCGAGCGCCTGCTGGCCGCCCAGCGAGCCGCCGATGAGCGTGTGAATGTGGGCCAGCCCCAGCTCCTGGCGCAGGGCCTCGTGGGCCGCCGCTAGGTCGCGGATAGTGAGCAGCGGAAAATCTTTAAACCGGCCCAGCCCGGTAGCCGGGTCGGCATCGAGCGGGCAAGTGCTGCCGTAGCACGAGCCCAGCACGTTGGCGCACACGATAAACCAGTCGGCGGGGTCAAAAAAACAGCCTTCCCCAAACAGCCCCGGCCACCAGTCGAGCACGTCGGCATTGGCCGTGAGGGCGTGGCATACCCACACCACGTTGTCGCGGGTGGCGTTGAGCTGGCCCCAGGTGCGGTAGGCGACCCTAGCGCCGGCTAGCACCTCGCCACTTTCGAGGGGCAGCGGGTTGGGCAGGGAGAAAAATAACTCGGGCATAACGGGCTCGCTTATACTAAAGCAAAACGGAAGAGTGGCAAGGCCAGCCCGCGCTAACCACGGGCGGCTACAACACAAAATGGTGCCCCGGCCAACTGCCAGGGCACCATTTGCTAACTGGTTGTTAAACTTAAACTTCCAGCGGCTGGGCGTGCTCCGGCTGGGGCTCTGGAATGGTATCGGTGGCTTCGTCCGTGCCCTTGGGGGCGGCGGTGAGCGCCGCTTGCAACGCCTGCTCCAGATCAGCCTTGATGTCCTCAAAGTGCTCGATGCCGACCGACAAACGCAGCAGCGTGGGCGTTACGCCCGACGCAATTTGCTCCTGCTCGCTGAGTTGCTGGTGCGTAGTAGCCGAGGGCTGGATGATGAGCGTTTTGGCATCGCCCACGTTAGCCAGGTGGCTGATTAGCTTGAGGTTGTCAATCAGGGCCACGGCCGTTTCCTTGGTGCCGTGCAGCGTAAACGACAGCACGCCGCCAAAGCCGCGCTTGAGGTACTTGGCCGCGTTGGCGTGGTGCGGGCTGCTGGCCAGGCCGGGGTAGTTGACGCTGGCCACCTGCGGGTGCTGCTCCAGCCACTGCGCCACTTTCAGGGCGTTTTCGACGGTGCGCTCCACGCGCAGGCTCAGCGTTTCGAGGCCTTGCAGCAAGAGGAACGAGTTGAAGGGGCTGATGCTGGGACCGAAGTCGCGCAGGCCCTCTACGCGGGCCCGGATGATGAAGGCGATGTTGCCAAACGGCCCGTTTTTGCCAAATACATCGTTGAAAATCAGGCCGTGGTAGCCCTCGCTGGGCTCGGTGAACTGCGGATACTTGCCGTTGCCGAAGTCGTAGGTGCCGCCGTCCACAATCACGCCGCCCACGCTGGTGCCGTGGCCGCCTATCCACTTGGTAGCCGACTCCACCACGATGTTGGCGCCGTGCTTGAGGGGCTGAAACAGGAAGCCGCCCGCCCCAAACGTGTTATCGACTACCAGCGGCAGGTCGTGCTTGCGGGCCACGGCCGCCACACGCTCAAAATCAGGTACGCTAAAGCTCGGGTTACCAATAGTTTCGAGGTAGATGGCGCGGGTTTTATCGTCAATCAGCGCTTCGATGCGGTCGGCATCGTCGCCGTCGGCAAAGCGGGCCTCAATGCCCAGGCGCTTGAAGGCCACCTTAAACTGGTTGTAGGTGCCACCGTAGAGGTAGGAGCTCGACACGAGGTTGTCGCCGGGCTGCAAAATGTTGTTCAGCGCAATGAATTGGGCCGCCTGGCCCGAGCCCACGGCCAGGGCCGCCACCCCACCTTCGAGCGCCGCAATGCGCTGCTCGAACACATCAGTGGTGGGGTTCATTAGGCGGGTATAGATGTTGCCAAACTCCTTCAGGGCAAACAGGTTAGCCCCATGCTCCGCGTTCTTGAACACGTAGCTGGTCGTTTGGTGAATAGGCACCGCGCGTGAGCCGGTAGTGGGGTCGGGCTGCTGGCCGGCGTGGAGTTGCAGGGTTTCGAAGTGCAGGTTTTGAGTGGCCATGATGTGGGAGGTTTAACAGTAGTAGTTTTTGAAAATCAGTAGAAAGCCAAAGGCTAGGCGGGCAGCGCCACCGGCCGCTGGGCCAGCACTGCGAGCAGGGTGGCCGGGTCGGGCCGGTCCTTAAAATTGGCGATTACCTCGGCCCAGCTAATGGTTCCGCCGGGGTCGATGACAAACGTGGCCGTGAGTGGCAACTCATCGTCGTCAGTGCCGTTGTGGGCCGTCAGGTCGATGCCCACGCTACGCAACGTGGCGGCTACTTCGGGGCCCACGCCGTAGGCCAGGCCGTACTGGCGGGCCACCGCGTTGCCCACATCGCTGAGCACGGGGAAGGTCAGCTCTTTCTCGCTGGCCGTGAGGCTAGTAAAGTCCGGCGTTTGGGGCGAGATGGCGACCAGCGTGGCCCCGTATTTGGCTAGCTCGGGCAGGGCCTGCTGATAAGCGCGCAGCTGCACGTTGCAGTACGGGCACCAGTTGCCCCGGTAAAAAGTGAGCACGACCGGGCCGTGCGCCAGCAGGCTAGCCAGGGTTTGGGGCTGGCCAGCGGCATCGGGCAGCGTGAAGCCGGGCGCCTGCTGGCCAGCGCGCAGCCCGTGGCTGGCCAGGCCAGCGGCCTCGGTACGGGCGATGCCGGCATCGATGGTGTGGGCGGCGGCAGCGGGCAGGGCGCTGGCCAAGTGCTGAGCCGTAGCGGCCAGGTTTTGCTTGAAGGGAGAGGGGGGGCCAGACGAAGCTGCGGTAGACATATTGGGGCGGAAATAGCGGCGAAAAAAAGCTTGGGTAAACTCCGTGCTGTTGGCTTTTCGCGTTCCTGGGCGCTGCTGCTGAGCGCAAGTTCCTTTTGCAAGTGCCTGATAATTAATAAACTAATTTTGAGTTAGTTATATCAGTTGGCTGGCGCTGCGGCGAAGCCGGCAGGCGAAGGCACTACCCACAAAGAGAGGAGGAAGAAAAGCGCCGGGCTAGCAGGCTAGCCGCAGCAACAACAGCACATGCGCATTCGCTGGGCCAGGGTGGCCGAGCCGGCCAACGTCGTGGGCAAGTAGTAGCCGGGGCAGCTCCAAAATGAAGCAGCGGCGGAAGGGGCAGCGAAGAAAAGTGGGTGTGCCATGTGGGTACTCGGTTTATAGACCCCCGGGCGGCGCGTGGCAGCTGCCGGGGTAGGAATTGGCACCTTTCAGCGGGTGAAGGTTGCCAGCGGGTCAAAGAGCCTAATCTCTCGCCGCTTCTGTATAAAGCTTACTAAAACTGCCCTGCCTGCTGCGGGGGAGTACCGGGTTGGTGAGGGCAAAGATAGCACTAGCAGCGATATCTGCAAGAAAAAAATGTAGGGTAAGCTTCAGCTTGCCAACGCTAGGGTAGCTGCTTACGCTTAGGCTTTAATTTGGCCTCAATCAGGGGCGAGCTAAAGCTTACCCTACATAAACAAAAAGGCCACCCCAAGACTGGAGTGGCTTTTCTCACCTTTTTTCTGCAAAAAGTACCTAGATACTAGGTAGGGTTAACTCCTGACCTACTTCGATGTGGTCGGGGTTACTGCCGATGATGGCCTTATTGGCCTCGTATATCTGATGCCACTTGGCAGCGTCGCCGTAGTGGTTTTTAGCAATTTTGGAGAGCGAGTCGCCGCTTACTACCGTATAGGTGGTGCCAGCGGCCGAACTGTTGGCATCAGCAGTTTTATCGCTGTTGCCAAAGAAATCGGTGCCGCCCGCGGCGGGCTGGGACGGGGCAACGGGCTTTTTATCACCCTCGTTGTTCAGGAAATCAAGCAAGCCCATGTGACAAGTGCGTGTTAAGTGTGAAGGAAAGGCAACTGCCTAGCCGATGGCCGAGCAGAAAGTGTTTTGTGAGGGCTTGTACGCGGGGCCAAGCGGAAGGGTTGCCAAGGATAACCAAAAAAAAAGTCGTGCGTAAGCGGACACCAGAAGCTAGCGTAGCTTCCCTCTCACCACTCTCCCCTTTTTCTCCTTATGAACTTTTCACCAGTATCCTTCCGGTCTTATTTCGCTTCGCTGCTGAGCGTAATGGCGTTGTTGTTCATCGTGTCGTCGTGCGGCAACGATAAAGGCAAGGTTGAGGGCGTCAACATGCTGTACGTCACCAGCAGCAAAGTGTGGGTGACCGATAAGCAAACCGATGCGGCCGGCGACAAAGTGAAGCAGGACGACGCGGCTAAAGACCAGGAAATCAGCTTTGCTTCGAACGGCACCTTCTCGGGCACCCAGAGCGGCAAGTACGTATTTGACCAGGCTGCCAAAACCATCACGATGACTCCCGACGGCAGCGCCACCAGCAACACCTTCAACATCGAAACGCTGACCGAAGACAAGCTCACGCTTGTAGGTACCAGCGGCGCCAAGCTGATGCTGAAAGCCAAGTAATCGAAGATTTAACCAGGACTTATGTCCGCCTAGAAGCCTCGCTCCGCTACCGGAGCGGGGCTTTTTTTGTGGGCGGCGGGGCCAGCCGAGCCGGCCAACCAGCGCGGCAAGTAGGCCACGCCCAGCGCCAGGTAGAAGTAATACGTGACGATGCGGTAGAGCAGCACCAGAAAACTCGTCATGGACGCTGAGCCCATGAAGCGGCCGAAAAACGTGGGAAACGCGCCCTCGGCAATGCCCGCGCCGCCGGGCGTAATGGCCAGCAGCAGCACCACTTTGTAGGTGATGTTGCGGGCGAAGATGAACAGGAAGGTGCCGGTGGTCATGGGCACGAAGGCGCCGATGAGGCAGCCGATAACGGCGTAGCGGGCCGTCCACACAAATACAGTGCTGAGGCTGGCGCGCCACCAGTAGGCCGCGCCCGCTCCCCGCAGGTGGGCCGAGGCCAGCACCATTTCCTGCCCCTGCCGGTAGGCCAGCCGCCGAAACCGCCGCAACACCCGCAGCGACGTGAGGCGCACCAGCAGCCGGCGCACCGAGCGCGGATTGATGAACAGCGCGTACATCAGCAGCCCCGAATAGGCCGACACGGCTACGTAGCTGATGATGAACATCACCCGTAGCGTTTGCACAAACGCCGATTGCAGGCCGTGCGGGTAGAGGCCGTTGCCGGCCAGCCACACTACCAGCGGCACCATCAGCACGTAATACAAATTGTCGAGGAAGGCCGTGACGATGGTGTAGGCAATGGCCTTGCCCAGCGGAATACCCTCGCGGGTAAGGATGACCGGGGCCGCCGCCGTGCCGCCCGCCGCCGAGGGCAGCACGCAGGAGGCAAACTCCCACACCACAATTACGCCAAAGGCCTGCCGCCAGCTCAGCTCGTTTTCTGAGATGCGGCGAATGCGGTAGATGTAGCCCAAATCGCGGGCCCACAGCACGAGCAGCGTGATGAGCAGCCATTCCCACCGGGCGTGCAGCAGCGGGGCGAGGTCGCCGGGCTGGTAGGAGCGCCAGAACAGGAACGCTACCACGCTCAAACCAATCAGGGCGGGCACCACAATGCGCGAAGGCCGCAGCTGGCGCAGCAAGTCGGCTTCGGGGCGGGCCGGGGCTGGAGGGGGAGGGGCTAGCGGCATAGAGCGGGGAAAGGGTAGCACAAAAGTAAGCCGCCCCTTCAGCAACCGCCGCCAACCGTGGCGATTACGTGAAGCCAGAAGGGGCCTGCCACGACAAGCGCGGCAGGCCCCTTTTCATTCCACTCAGTTCAATGCTGGCCAGTGATGGCCCCAACGCGCTAGGGCCGCCCGCCGGGGCTACCCGCCGGCGTGATGCCGCTGGGCGAAGTAGTGCCCGGTGAGGGCGGGCCCACCGGCGCGGTGGTGCTGCCCGGCTTCAGGGCCGGCGAAGTGCTGGGCCGGGTGGCCGAGCTATCGGCGGGTTGTTGCGTAGGCGCGGCTAGGCCCGGGGTGGCGGGCGCAGTGCCAGCCGGGGCTGCCGTGGGGGTAGCTTGGTTGCGCAGCATTTGCAGCGAGTCGGCCGGAATGGCGCGGCGCGTCGAGTCGGTAGCGCTAGCCGGGCGCTGACCACCCATGCCACCAGGACGCTGCCCGGCGCCGGGGTAGCCACCGGGGCGCTGGCCGCCCGCGCCGGCGGGCCGGCCGCCGCCCTGGCCACCGCCGCCACCGGCACCCGCGCCACCGCCGCCCAGGTCGCCACCGCCGCCCATGCCACCGCCGGCGTCGCCGCCTTCCTTCAGGTCGTCGTTGTTTACGCCTTTGCGGCGGCGGCCGGTGTCGCCGGCCGTCAGCTTGCCGATGCGGTAGCTGAAGTTAACCTTAAAATTTAGGTTATGAATCACGTTGGTGCTGTTCTGGCTCAGCACGGGGCCGTTGAGGGGCACGCCGTTGTAGCTGTCCACGTAGGGCGTCGATACCTCGTTGCGGATGCGGATGGAGCCCGTGAAGAAGTTCTCGGCCCCAAAGCCGATGCTGCCGCGCTTCTCGGCAAAGCTCTTTTGCAGGCTCAAGCTGTAGATGCCGAAGCCGGTCTGGTAGCCTTGCAGCTGCACCTGCTGGCCGCGGTAGAAGCCGAAGGCCTGCAACGAGTAGCTTTTGCCCAGGTCGTAGGAACCGAACACTCGGGCGTTGGTTACAAAGCCCTGGTTTTTAGAATTATAAATGGTGGTGGCGTCGTTGTTGCGCAGCACGGCGTAGTACACGTCCACGCTGCCGTTTAGCGAAAGCTTGCCGGTGTTGGCGCCCGCGAAGAGGCTGCTGCCGTAGGCATTCTCGGTGCCTGCGTTGCGGAAAGTGCTCAGCAGCGCACCCGGCACGCGGTTGGGGTTGAGCGAGTCGGGCAGCGGCACGCGCACCGTCTGGATAGAGTTGTTGGTGTTGCGCACGAAGGCCGTCAGGTTCAGGTTGACCTTCTGCTTGACGGTGGTGCTGTAGCCCAGCTCAAAGTTGTTGGTTTTCTCGGGGCGCAGCTCGGGGTTGCCCGACGAGGCGTTCAGCGGGTTGCTGGCCTGCACGTTGGGGTTCAGAAATTGCAGCGACGGGCGCTGAATCCGCAAGTTGTACGAGAACTTCAGCACGTTGCCGTTCTCCAGCTTGCGCGAGAGGTTAACGCTCGGCGCCACGATGTAGTAGTTCGGAATATCGGGCTGCTTGACGATGCCCGCGCCGTTGGTAAAATCGGCCGAAATCGAAGTATACTCGTAGCGCACACCCGGCTTCACGGTGAAGCCCTTGGGCAGGCCGATGGTGTAAGTGGCGTAGGCCGCGGCCACGTTCTGGCGGTAGCGAAACGAGTTGTTCAGCGACGGCGAGCCCGCCGGCGGTGCCTGCGAAGCATCGTAGAAGTAGCTGTAGTCGCTGTTTACGCGGCGCACGATGTCCTTCACGCCCAGTTCCAGCAACTGGTTTTTCACGGTCGGCGTCTGGTAGTCGAGCTGGCCGGTGTACTCCTCGTTGTAGCTGTCGTTGTTGTTGCCCAGCTTGCCGAGGTAGCGGCTTTTCGACAGGTCGCTAGGGTCGTAGTTGTCGTTGGTGAAGTTGTTGGTTTGGTTGTTTCGGCTGAACAAGGTCAGCACGCTCAGCTCGCGTTGCTCCACCTCGTAGGTGTGCGTGTAGTTGAGGCTGGCGTCGATGGTGTTCGAGTTGTTGGTCGAGTGCACGTCGCGCAGGGTGCTGGGCACTAGTGGGTTGCCATTGATGCCGATGCGGCTCAGCAGGCCATCCTGATAGTTGTCCGAGTTGCGGATGCCGTAGGCCAGCGAGCCGGCCAGCGAGTTGTGCTTGTCGAAGTCGTAGGTCAGGCCCAGCGTGTAGCGCCCGAAGGCGTCGTTGCGGCGGGTGTCGGCGTTTTGCGCGGTAGTGGTGCGGTCGCCGGCCCGAGTGGTACCGGTGGTGCTGTTGGCCAGCGCCACGCTGGTCTGCGAGTTCTCGAAGCTGCCGGGCTGGTTGTAGCTGGCCCGCCCAAAGCCCCCGAGGCTTACTCCAAACTTGTTATTGCGGTAGTTGCCGTTCAGGCCCAGGTTGCTGGCCCGCAGGCCTGCGCTGGTGTTGATGCCCAGCGAGCCCCCCTTCAGGTTGTTGCTCTTGGTGACAATATTGATAATGCCGCCCGAGCCCTCGGCGTCGTACTTGGCCGAAGGCGAGGTAATGACTTCCACCGTCTGAATCTGGTCGGCCGGAATCTGCTTCAGCGCGTCGGCCACGCTGCTGGCCGCGATGGTGCTGGGCTTGTTATTGATAAGCACCCGGATGTTGGAGCTGCCACGCAAGCTCACGTTGCCGTCCAGGTCCACGCTCAGCAGCGGCACGCGCTTGAGCACGTCGGTGGCGTCGCCGCCGGCCGTGGTTTTGTCCACGTCGGCGTTGTAGATGGTGCGGTCTACGCGCTCCTCGATGAGGGGCTTTTTGCCGGTTACCACTACCTCGCCCAGCTTCTGGGCCGCGGCGGCCAGAGCCACGTTGCCCAGCGCCAGGTTGCCGCCGGCCGTCACGGTCACGCCGTTTTTTACTTGCGTGGTGTAGCCGATAAAACTGATTTCGACGCGGTAGGTGCCCGCCGGCACGGGCAGCACAAACTTGCCGTCGTCGCCGGCCACGCCGCCGTTCACGGGGCTGTTGGTGGTCGGGTTGATGATGTTGACCGTGGCATACGACACCGGTTTGCCGTTGGCGGCGTCCGTCACGGTGCCGCTCACGCGGCCGGTGGCGGTGCGGGGGCTGGCCGCAGGCGCGGCGGGGCGGCCGCCCGCCTGGCTGTGAGCCAGCAGGGGGCTAGCGGCCAGGGCCACCGCCAGCAGGGGGGCGACGGGGAAAGTAGACTTGCTCATAAAATGCATTGACGGCCAAAGTGCGTAAATGCCGCGCAATAGTTGCACTGCCGGGCCCGATTTTTGGCAAATGGTCGGCCGAAAGCCCGCATCTGCCGACCAAGCGCGCTACCTTACCGCCCGCCCGGACGGGGCCGCCGCGGCCCGAGCTGAGCAATAGACAACCGCCCGCCCCGCGCTGTCGTATCTTTGAGGCTGGCCAGCCAATCTTTTAGCGGGCCCGGCGGTTAGCTACCGCGCCCCACCTTTTCGCTGCCCCGATGATAATTGAACCCGGCCCGCTTCTGGCGGCGATATCCTCGCCCGACGACCTTAAAAAGCTCGCGCCCGAGCAGTTGGTGCAAGTCAGCCAGGAGCTGCGCGAGTTCATCATCGACACGGTGAGCATCTACGGCGGGCACTTCGGCGCCTCACTAGGGGTGGTTGAATTATCGGTGGCCCTGCACTACGTCTTCAACACGCCCTACGACCAGTTGGTGTGGGACGTGGGCCACCAAGCCTACGGCCACAAAATCCTGACCGGCCGCCGCGACCGCTTTCCCACCAACCGCCGCTACGGCGGCATGTCGGGTTTCCCGAAGCGCAGCGAGAGCCCCTACGATGCCTTTGGCGTGGGCCACAGCAGCACCAGCATCGGGGCCGCGCTGGGCATGGCGGTGGCTTCGGATTACAAGAAAGAGTTTGACCGCCAGCACATTGCCGTAATTGGCGACGGGGCCATGACGGCGGGCATGAGCTTCGAGGCGCTCAACCACGCCGGCGACATTCGCAACAACATGATTGTCGTGCTCAACGACAACTGCATGAGCATCGACCCCAACGTGGGCGCGCTCAAGGAATACCTCACCGACATCACCACCTCGCGCACCTACAACAAAGTGCGCGACGAACTCTGGAACGTGCTCGGCAAGCTCAGCAAATTTGGCCCCAACCCCCAGCAGATTGCCCGCAAAGTAGAAGCCGCCATGAAGGCTACCCTGCTGAAGCAGAGTAACTTGTTTGAGGCGTTGAACTTCCGTTATTTCGGCCCCGTGGATGGGCACGACGTGCAACACCTCGTGGCGGTGCTCAATGACCTGAAAAGCATTCCCGGCCCCAAGCTGCTGCACTGCGTGACGGTGAAAGGCAAGGGCTACGCGCTGGCCGAAAAAGACCAGACGCTGTGGCACGCGCCGGGTCTGTTTGATAAGATTACCGGCGAGATTTTCACCAAAATCCCCGATAAGCCCCAGCCGCCGAAGTACCAGGACGTCTTCGGCCACACGCTGCTGGAGCTGGCCCAGGCCAACGACAAGGTGATGGGCGTGACGCCCGCCATGCCCAGCGGCTCGTCGCTGAATATCATGATGGCGGCCATGCCCGAGCGCGCCTTCGACGTGGGCATTGCCGAGCAGCACGCCGTGACGTTTTCGGCGGGGCTGGCCACGCAGGGGCTGGTGCCGTTCTGCAACATCTACTCGTCGTTTATGCAGCGCGGCTACGACCAGGTGGTGCACGACGTAGCCTTGCAAAACCTGCACGTGGTGTTTTGCCTCGACCGCGCCGGCTTCGCCGGGGCCGACGGCCCGACGCACCACGGCTGCTACGACCTCTCGTACATGCGTAGCATCCCCAATATGGTGGTGAGTGCCCCGATGAACGAGCAGGAGCTGCGCAACCTGATGTACACGGCGCAATTGCCCGAAAACGCGGGTCCGTTCAGCATCCGCTACCCGCGCGGCGAGGGCATGATGCCCGAGTGGCGCACGCCGCTCCAGCGCGTGGCCATTGGCACGGGCCGGGTGGTGCGCGAGGGCGAGGCGGGCGGCGTGGCCATCCTTAGCATCGGCCACATCGGCAACTATGCGGCCAAGGCCACCGCGGCCCTGGCCGCCGAGGGCCTCAGCGCGGGCCACTACGACATGCGTTTCTGCAAGCCGCTTGATGAGGAAATGCTGCTGGCCGTGGCCCGCCGCTACCGCGCCATCGTGACGGTGGAAGATGGCTGCCTGCCCGGTGGCTTCGGCTCGGCTGTGCTCGAATTCCTGGCCGACCACGGCCTGGCCGTGCCGGTGCGCCGCCTCGGTATCCCCGACCGCGTGGTAGAGCACGGCACTCAGGACCAACTGTATAAAGAATGTGGCTTCGATGCCGATGGCATTGCCAAGGCCGTGCGCGAACTAAGCGCCCAGGTGGCGTTGCGCGAGTTGGTATAAGTTGATTTTTGAAATTGAAAAGGCCCGCTAGCAATTACTAGCGGGCCTTTTTTATTCTGATGGCGCCGGATGGTCCCCTGCGGGGCGCCTCACCCCCGGCCCTTCCCCAAAAAGCAGAGGGGAGCCTGACGAATTTCGTGTGCGCCTCATCCCCGGCCGTCTCCTTTTTGGAGAGGGGCCGGGGGAGGCACCCCGTTCGTGAGTGAGCTAATGCGAACTTATTCGCCCCGGTAAAGCGCCGGTGCCGCTAGCCCAAACACGTCGCGCAAGGCGCGCCGCGCCGCCCAGTAGCCGCACATGCCGTGCACGCCTCCGCCGGGCGGCGTCGAGGAAGAGCACAGATACAGCCCGCGCAGCGAGGTGCGGTAGGGCGAGGCCCGCAGCACTGGCCGGGTAAATAATTGCCGGATATCCAGCAAGCCGCCGTTGATGTCGCCGCCGATGTAGTTGGGATTGTAGTCCTCCAACTGGGCGGGGTTGAAGGTGTGGCGGGCCAGAATGCGGTCGCGAAAGCCGGGGGCGAAGCGCTCGACCTGCGCCTCGATGGCGGCGGTCATGTCGCGGGGCGAGCCGCTGGGTACGTGGCAGTAGGCCCAGGCGGTGTGCCGGCCGGCGGGGGCCCGGCTGGGGTCGAAGGGGCTTTGCTGGGCCAGCAGCACGTAGGGCCGTTCGGGGTGCTGGCCGCGCGCCGTGGCTTGCTCGCCAGTAGCTATCTCGGCCAGGGTGCCGCCTAGGTGCACGGTGCCGGCCCGGGCGCACTCGGGCGCCGCCCACGGAATGGGCTCAGCCAGCGCCCAATCTATCTTGAAAGAGCCCAGGCCGTAGCGGTAGCGCCGCAACTGCCACTGGTAGAGGCCGGAAAGCCGGTGCCCCGCCAGCTGCAACAGCTGGCGGGGCGTCACGTCGAGCAGCACGGCGCGGGCAGGGGGCAGCTGGGCTAGCGAGCGCACGTAGGTGCCGGTTTCGATGTGGCCGCCCAGCGCCCGGAAGTGCGCCGCCAGGGCATCGGCAATGGCCTGCGAGCCGCCCTCGGCCAGTGGCCAGCCCTGGCGGTGCGCGGCCAGCAGCAGTACCAGCCCGATGGCCGAGGTCGCCAAGTTGCTCAGTGGCTGAATGGCGTGGGCCGCCATGCCCGCGAATAACCCCTTGGCCTTTTCGCCCTGGAAGCGCCTGGCCAGCACCGTAGCCGGCAGCAGCGCTGATAAACCAAAGCGGGCCAAGTCAAGCGGGTGCTTTGGAATGTGCAGCGGGGCCAGCGCCTCAGGTAGTAGCCGCGGCCAGCTCGCCAACAGCGGGGCTAGCAGGCGCTGGTAGGCCCCGGCGTCGGGGCCGAGCTGGGCGGCGGTTTCGGCCAGCGAGGGCAGGGCGGCGGCGGCCGTGCCATCATCGAAAGGATGCGCGGCGGCTACCGGCGGGGTGATGAAATTCAGCCCGTACTGGGCCAGCGGCAGGGTGCGGAAAAACGGCGAAGCCACCGCCAGCGGGTGAATGGCCGAGCAGATGTCGTGGCGAAAGCCGGGCAGCGTCAGCTCGGCCGTGCGCAGGCCGCCGCCCAGCTCGCGCTTGCCTTCCAGCAGCAGCACCGACAGCCCCGCCTGCTGCATGGCAATGGCGGCCGCCAGCCCGTTGGGGCCGGAGCCGACGACGACGGCATCGTAAGTTGTATCCATAGGTAGCAAACGAAGAAACCGCGCGCGTGGCTGCTTCTGTAGGCTCGCTCGGCCCGGCGCTAGGCTGGGTGGGGCGCAAGAGGAACTGCGTGAATGCTGCTTACCCGGCCCGGCTCAAAACAAGTGCCGGGCGCTGCCTGTCTTATGCAACGCTCGGCGCTGGCGCCGGGCCGTTCGTCCTCAGACTTTTCCACACCCTTTTCCACATTTCTATGGCTAACCACCCCTCTTATCCTGCCACGTTCACCATCGGCGGCGACCTCACCGTGAATCGCCTTGGCTACGGCGCCATGCGCATCACCGGCGACGGCATCTGGGGCCCGCCCCAGGACCATGACGAGAGTATTCGCGTATTGAAGCGCGCCGTGGAGTTGGGCGTCGATTTCATTGACACCGCCGACAGCTACGGCCCCAACGTATCGGAAGAACTCATTGCCGAGGCCCTGCACCCGTACAACAAGGTTGTTATCGCCACCAAAGGTGGCCTGCTGCGCACCGGCCCCAACCAGTGGCCCGTCGATGCCAGCCCCAAGCACCTCGAAGAAGCGCTGCACGGCAGCCTCAAGCGCCTCAAAGTCGAGCAGATTGACCTTTACCAACTGCACCGCATCGACCCCAACGTGCCGGTAGAAGACACCTTCAACTTCCTCAAGAAAGCCCAGCAGGATGGCCTGGTGAAGCATATCGGCCTTTCCGAGGTGGATGTGGACCAGATTAAAAAGGCCCAGGAATTCTTCGAGGTCGTGTCGGTGCAGAACATGTACTCGGTCGATAACCGCAAGTGGGAGGCCGTGCTCGACTACACCCGCGAACAGAACATGGCCTTCATTCCGTGGTACCCGCTCTCGGGTGGCAATAAGGAGGCCCTGGCCGCCCTCGATAGCCTGGCCCAAAAGCACGGTGCCACCCCGCAGCAGGTTGCCCTGAGCTGGCTATTGCACCACTCGCCCAACATCCTGCTCATCCCCGGTACCTCCAAGGTGAAGCACCTGGAAGAGAACATGAAAACGGCCGATATCCAGCTTTCGGCCGAGGACATGGCCACGCTCGATAAAATCAAAACGGCGTAACGCCGCTGGGTTTTTGTGCGTTAGATAAAGCCGGCTAGCCTCGCTAGCCGGCTTTGCTTTTCCCGCCCTTCGCCTTGCTGCCCATGCGTCGCCTGCCCTCCGTCCTGAAACTATCCGCGCTGGCCCTCGGCCTGGGGCTAGCCGCCTGCTCGTCGGAGCAGGCCACCACGCGCGTCGATAGCCGGCCGGGCGTGAGCCTGGCGCGCTACCGGACCTATAATTTCATGGATGAGCAGGCCCGCAACGACTCGGCCTTTGTTAACTCGGGCTCCAACATCTTCGACCTCAAGCGCGCCGTGACGCGCCAGCTCGAAGCCCGCGGCCTCCAGAAAGCCGCCCAGCCCGACTTGTGGGTGAACATCGGCATGGTGACCGAGCAGCGCACCCAAACGCGCCAGGCCAATTTTCAGACCGACGGCCTGCCCTACTACATTGGCCAGCGCAACTACCGCTGGCAGGCCGGCGACATCCCGGTGGGCCAGTACCAGGAGGGCACCGCCACCATCGACCTGGTCGATGCTACCCGCAAGGAGCTTATCTGGCAGGGTACCACCACGGCCATCCTCTCGCGCAAGCCGACCAAAGCTGCTAAGCAGATTGACGAGGGTGTGGCCGAAGTATTCGCCAAATTACCCCGCTAAGGCATCATCACGCCCGGACTCGCAACGTTAGCGCTACTTAGCGCTGGTGCGGTCGATGAGCTGCACTACGTCTTTGGTTGAAACCGACTGACCGGTCTCAGCGGCGCGGTAGATGGCTTCGAGCAGCTGCACGTCGCGCAGGCCCATTTCGCCAGGCACGCGGGTAGGCTTGTTTTGCAGGATGCACTGGGCGAAGTCGTCCATTTGAGCAGCTTGCTGGTTGATGTTGGGCACATTCAGCACGTTGTCGTTTTTGCTGGTGCGGCCGGCTAGCCCACCGTAGCCAAAAGCCGGCTCCAGCTCAAACCAGCCGTTGGCCGCGTCGGCGCGCAGGCGGCTCACATTTTCGGTGTAGCTGGTGCGGCAGTCGGCCACCGTGTCGTCGGCAAAGCGCAGCTGCCAATTGATGCCAGCTTCTACCTCCTTAAAAATGCCGGTGCCCGTTTCGGGCGTGAACTTGGCCGTGACCGACACCGGCACCTGGCCCTTGGTGTAAAGGCAGCCTTGCAGGCAATAAATGCCCATGTCCATGAGCGGCCCGCCGCCGCTGAGCTTTTTATTCAGGCGCCAGGGCGTGCCCCCACCGCCAAATCGGAAGCCGTTGTCGGCCGCCAGGTGCGTGATTTTGCCGTAGGCGGCGGTCTGGCCCAGGCGCATCATGGCCTGGTTGTGCGGCTCGAAGTGCAGCCGGTAGCCCACGCTGAATTTCTTGCCCGCCTTCGCCATCGCCGCAATCATGTGCCGGGCATCAGCCACGGAGGTCGCCAGTGGCTTTTCGCAAATGACGTGCTTACCCGCCTGCGCCGCCCGCACCACGTACTCGGCGTGCAGGGCATTGGGCAGCACCACGTACACGATGTCGATGGCCGGGTTATCAATTATCCGGTCGAAGGTCTTATAGTCGTAACAGTTCTTGGCGGGCAGGTTGTATTGCTTCTGCCACTGCGCCGCCTTGGCCGGCGAGCCCGTTACTACGCCCGCCAGCTGGCAATATTTCGTTTGCTGCAAAGCGGGAGCCAGCTGGCCGGTGCTGTAGTTGCCCAGCCCCACCAGCGCCACACCCAGCTTGCGCGCGGGTGCCAGCCACTCCAGGGGGCTAGCCAGCGCCGAGGTGCCCAGCACGGTAGCGCCCGCCCCGAGCGAGAGCGTGCGCATAAACTCGCGGCGCGAGGAATCGGAAGTCAGCAGGTTGGGCATAATAAGGGGCTCGGAGTGAGGGGGTAAATACCCAAAAAGCGGCCAGGGAGTTATAAGGAGCTTGTTTCCTGACGATAATTAGCAACCGTTGTCATGCTGACGAAGGAAGCATCTCGTCAAGTTAGAATGATTAGTCCGACCCTAGCGAAATGCCTCCTTCGTCAGCATGACAAACGTATAAAAAGGCAGGAAACAAGCAACCCGCCAGCCTTACTCGTCTTCTGGAAACTTGCCCATGTTGCCGCTCTCAAAGTCGGCGATGGCCTGCATCAATTCCTCATTAGTATTCATCACGAAGGGGCCGTAGGTGGCGAGCGGCTCCTCAATGGGCGCGCCGGCCAGCACCAGCACCAGGCTGTCTTCAGAGGCCGTGAGTTGCACATCGGCTGAGTTCCAGCCTAGTACCACGAGCTGCTGGGTTTTGGCGGGGCGGTCACCGTTCACGAGCACGGCGCCGCGGGCTACGTAGAGACCCACGTTGTAGGCCTGGGGTAGGGTCAGGACAAAGTCATCGCCCTGGCGCAAATGCAAGTCGAGCAGCGTGAGGGGCGAGAAGGTGCTAGCCGGGCCGAGGGCCCCGCCGTAGCTGCCCGCAATCACCCGAATCTGGCCCTGGCCATTGGGCACGGGCACGCTCGGGATGCTAGCGGCGCGCAGCTCCTGGTACTTGGGCTCTACGAGTTTGTCGGCCTTGGGCATGTTCACCCAGAGCTGAAGCAATTCGAGTTTGCCGCCGCGGCGGGCAAAGTCGCGGTCGTACATCTCGGCGTGGCGCAGGCCGGCGCCAGCGGTCATCCACTGCACATCGCCGGGGCCGATGGTGCCGTCGTGGCCGGCCGTGTCGCGGTGAGCCAGGTGGCCATCGTACACCACGGTCACGGTTTCGAAGCCGCGGTGCGGGTGGGGCGGCGACCCTAGGGGGGTATCGGTGGGGGCAATCTGCATCGGCCCGATGTGGTCGATGAGCAGGTAGGGGCTCAGCTGCCGGATGCGCGGCCCCGGCATGGGGCTGGTCACGTCGAAGCCGTCGCCGACGAGCTTCTTGTTGCCATCAATA